>Ga0265338_10000302_pt1 | contig 89074 bp, 75 predicted proteins | sample 42126metaG_FD_193579 | JGI IMG/M metagenome (GOLD analysis project Ga0265338, IMG submission 193579) | Rhizosphere microbial communities from Carex aquatilis grown in University of Washington, Seatle, WA, United States - 4-21-26 metaG | ecosystem: Host-associated > Plants > Roots > Rhizosphere...
AGTGGTGGCGCCAGGCGATGCTGCCCGGCATCTTCCCCTACTACGTGACCGGCGCGATCACGGCGTCGGGCGGCGCGTGGAACGCGAGCATCGTCTCCGAGTTCGTCCAGTGGGGCGACACGAAGCTTCAGGCGCACGGCCTCGGCGCGTACATCGCGCAGATGACCGCCGCCGGCGACTTCCCGAAAATCATTCTGGGCATCGCCGTGATGTCCCTGTTCGTCACGCTGTTCAACCGCATGCTCTGGCGCCCGTTATATGCTTATGCCGAAGCAAGGCTCCGGCTCGACTGATTGAGAACCGAAGGCAAACGCGATGCAAAACCCCAAGACTCTGAGTGCCGCACACGGCGACGTCCAGACGCCTCCCGCTCCTCCGCGGCTCGGCGAGGAAATCCTGCGCGTGCAGAACGTGTGCCGGGGCTTCAACAAGACCCAGGGCGAGCTGCTCGTCCTCGACGACGCGAACCTCTCGCTGCGCGAGGGCGAAATCGTTGGGCTGCTGGGCCGTTCCGGTTCGGGTAAGTCGACGCTCCTGCGCATCATTTCCGGTCTGATCGAGCCGACCGCCGGTGAGGTCACCTGGCGCGGCAAGCCGCTCGACGGCCCCGCCAAAGGCGTGGCGATGGTGTTCCAGACCTTTGCGCTGTTTCCGTGGCTGACCGTGCTCCAGAACGTGGAAGCGGGCCTCGAAGCGCAGGGCGTGGGCGCGCGCGAGCGCCGCGCGCGCGCGCTGGCGGCCATCGACCTGATCGGCCTCGACGGCTTCGAAAACGCGTATCCGCGCGAACTGTCGGGCGGCATGCGCCAGCGCGTCGGTTTCGCGCGCGCGCTGGTCGTCGATCCGATGCTGATGCTGATGGACGAACCGTTCTCCGCGCTCGACGTGCTGACCGCCGAAACGCTGCGTACCTACCTGCTCGATCTGTGGACGCAAGGCCGCCTGCCGATCAAGGCGGTGCTGATCGTCACGCACAACATCGAGGAAGCGGTGTTCATGTGCGACCGCATCCTCGTGCTGTCGTCGAATCCGGGGCGTGTGGTCGCTGAAATCAAGGTGCCGTTCAAGCATCCGCGCAATCGTCTCGATCCGGCGTTCCGCAAGCTCGTCGACGACATCTACGCGAAGATGACCGCGCGCCAGACCGGCGAGACGACAAAGAAGGGACTGGAACTGGGCAGCTGGCTGCCGCGCGTGTCGACGAACCTGATGGCCGGTCTGATCGAAACGCTGGCGGCCGCGCCATACCACGGCCGCGCCGACATGCCGGAAATCGCGCGCTCGCTGCATCTGGAAGTGGACGACCTGTTCCCGATCGCGGAGGTGCTGCAGAACCTCGGCTTCGCGGACGTGCGCGAAGGCGACGTGCTGCTCACGCCGCCCGCGCGCGTGTTCGCCGAGTTCGGCACGCAGGAGCGCAAGATGATGTTCGCGGAGCATCTGCTTGCTCACGTGCCGCTTGCGGCGCGGATCAAGAAGGTGCTGAACGAGCGTCCGGGCCATCGTGCGCCGCGCGTGCGTTTCGAGCAGGAACTGGAAGACTTCCTGTCCGACGGCGCCGCCGAGGAAACGCTCGACACCGTGATCGACTGGGGCCGTTACGGCGAAATCTTCTCGTACAACGACCAGTCGGAAATCTTCAGCCTCGAGGACGTGGAGTCCTGAGCACGACGGGCGTCGCAGCAGGAATGAAAAACGGTCGCGCAAGCGACCGTTTTGTTCTGGAAGATGTCGCAAAGGCGCACTTACTGGAGCGATCCCCAGCGCTCGACAGCCGGTTCCGCCGACGCCCATTTCCAGCCGCCCGTATCGCGGCAAGTGCTGGCGGTGAACCACTGCTCGGGGGCGTCGGCGGCGTCGCCGTCCTGCACCGAGAACACGAACTCCTTGCACAGCGCGAGCGCCGACGCGAACGCGCGCGTCACGCGCACCTGGCCATGGCCGTTCTCGATCGGAAGCGAATGTTTGATGCGCCAGATGTCCATGCCGCCCACGGGCAGGCGGCCGGCGGTTTCGGCGAGCAGATTCTGCTCGTCGGCATGCATGTTCTTCATGAAGCGGTTGACGGCCTCGTCGGTCGCCGCCTGGACGGCGATCCCCACGCCGATGCCGACCGCTGGATTTGCCGTGACGACGCTCGTCGCGGCGGCAGCGGCGGCGCCGCTTGCCGCGCCGATCGACGCGCAGCCGCTAACGGTGAGCGCCGCGAGCGTGCACAGCGTGGCGAAGGCGACGACCCGCGCAGGCGACAAGCCACGCGCGTTCCCATGAGCGTGAGCGCGCGCGCTCATTGCAGCGCGCCCCAGCGATCGGTGGCGGGTTCGGCGGATGCCCATTTCCACGCGTCGCCGTCACGGCAGACCGCGGCCACGTAGAACGCGCTGGAGGCCGCCGCGTCCTTCGTCGCCTCGTGATCGACCGAGAAGACGATCTCCTTGCAGTCGAGCGCGCCGCTGCTGATTGTCCGGCTCACGGTGACGCGGCCATGCTCGTCGGCCTCGATCGGGAACGTATGCACGATGGACCACGGCGCGACGCCGCCCACGTCGAGCCGACCGGCCGTGTTCGCGATGCTGTCCTGGGTGTTGCGGTGGACGATCCGTTCGGAGTACTGCACGCCTGCCTTCGCGGCGGCGAGAGCGCCGAGGCCGATGCCCGTCGCAACCGAGGCATTGCTCGTGACCTTCGATGCGATGGCGGCACCGCCGATGCCCGCTCCGGTCTGCGCGCCTTCCGAGTACAGCGAGCTGCACGCCGAACAGGCGAGGCTCACGGCCGCTATCAGCGTGAGCGTGGCCGCGCCCAGCGGCATGCGGGATGAGGGTGTCGTCGGGATGGAAAGGGGGAGCCGGCGGGCGGCGATTCGTGCTTGCATGTTCTATCCCTGCGGCCAGGCGCCGGACACCGCAGGAATGGGTGCCGGCCAGTCTCGATGCAGCGGGAATTTTGCCGGACAGGTCCCGGCAAGGGCATAGGGAAATTGCAAATAATTGAAAAGTTGCTGCGCCGCGAGTCGTTCTGGGGTTGCCGTGCAGCGTCGCTCAACGGGTTTCGCGCGCGTCGTTGTCTTCGTCGTCGGCGCCGTTTCCCCCACCACTGTTGTCCGCGCTGTTTTCTGCACTGTCTTCCGCGCCGTAGCTGCCGAGGCGGTTGTAGAGCGTCTTGAGGCTCACGCCGAGCGTGCGCGCCGCAAGCCGCTTGTCGCCGCCGCAGTATTTGAGCGTGCCGAGGATGATCTGCTTTTGCGCATCGGCGAGCGGCGTGCCGATCCAGACGCTCATCGCGTCGCCCTGCGTGACCGGTTTCTTCACGCGCGGCACCAGTTGCGGATGCGTGATCTCGACCACCTTCTCCGCGAGGATGAACGCGCGGTAGACAGCGTTCCTCAATTCGCGCACATTGCCGGGCCACGACCAGTTGCGCACCGCATCGAGCGCGCGCTTGCTGAAGGTCTTCTGCGTGCCTTCCTGTTCGTTGAGTCCGGCGAGGAAGAGTTGTGCGAGCAGTTCGCGGTCGCGCTCGCGCTCGCGCAGCGGCGGCGCGCGCAGCGGGAACACGGCGAGGCGATACATCAGGTCCTCGCGCAGGCTGTTCTCCTTCACGGCGGTCACGGGATCGCGGTTGGTCGCCGCGATGATCCGCACGTCGCCGCGGATCGCCTCGTTGCCGCCGACCGGAAAGTACTCGCCGGTTTCGAGCGCGCGCAGCAGTTTCACCTGGTGCAGCAGGGACATTTCGGTGATTTCGTCGAGGAACAGCGTGCCGCCGCGCGCGTGCTCGAAGTGTCCGTCGCGCGCCTGCACGGCGCCCGTGAAGCTGCCTTTCTCGTGGCCGAAGAGTTCGGCTTCGATCAGCTCGTCAGGGATCGCGCCGCAGTTGACCGCGATGAACGGTCCGTTGCGCCGCGCGCCGAGATCGTGAATGGTGCGGGCCACCAGCTCCTTGCCCGTCCCCGATTCGCCGATGATCAGCGCGGTCGCATCCGTGGCCGCCACACGGCCGATTTGCGCATAGAGGTCCTGCATCACCGTCGACGAACCGTAGAGCAGCCCATACGACTGCAGTCCGGCGACGCGCGCGCCGGCGTTTTCCGGTTCGTTGCGATTGGCGGCGGGCGAGTCCGGCTCGATTGACGCCATAAGGTAGTCGTCCTGCAAAGGGGTCTGTCGCCATCGCACGGCCGCAGGGTCATGCGGTGCGCGAGCGGGGCGGGGTCTGGCCTGGCCGTCCAGGACTGGCGCGGGCGTAAGCCGCGCCGACGGCCAAGGGGGTTTCAGTCTTGCAAACATTTAACCACTGCCGCGCCTTGCAGGGCAATGGACGTGCCGCCGGCCGGACGCCGCTGGCGTGCAGATACCGCGCGCGGCACACATCCGCACGCGGATAAGGCGCGACGCCGACGCAACGGGGCATGAATCCTGCTTGGGAACTCGGACGGCCTGCGCGAATCCACGAGGAAAGGGCCCGGCGCAGTGGCGAACGCGCGAGGTCCGAAGGTGCCGGCGCCTGCGGTCCGGGACGCGTCCGGTACGTACACGGCGAGATTGGGAGGATGCGACATGTTGACGAACAGGACGAGTCTGGTTGGAGCATTGCTCGCGGTCGGCGCACTTGGCGCGACGGCGGGGATGATGGCGTGGCGCTGGTCGCAGCGGCATCGGGCGCAGCGCTCGAGCTATTACCGCGAATTGAGCCGCTGGGAAGACGAAGGCGGCGCGCTGGCTTTGAACGGCGCCGGATCCGCAGCGGCGGCCATCGGCACCGATACACCGGGGGCCGCAACGTCGGCAACTTCGGGTGCGGCACCGGCTCGCCCGAGCGACGGTGCGGCGGGGGCGCCCTGGCCGTTTCCGCACGGCCACGCGTGAATCTGCTTCGACGGGTGCACCATGCCGCCGCGCAGCCGCGCCATACGCGTTGGGACGTGTCTGGGTCGAATCGGTCTATAATGGTCATATCTACAACAATCCAGGTTCGACTCCGCCAATAACCGCAGGATTGTTGCTTCGCTGCAGCTAAACCGCGCCTGCGCCGTCTCTGGCGCAGGCCCGATCGCTTCGTACTCCACCGCGCCACAACTGCGTGTGCCACGCCTTGCGCGGCGCCGGACCCGGTTGTCCGCTACGCCCATCGCGCCCGCCGCGCCGGGCGGCATGGCGGCGTGGGGCCATCCACCTTCCAGGGCTGACGAGACGCGATGCCACATGTATTGATTGTCGATGACGACGCGGCGACCCGCGAAGCGCTGGCGGCCGTGGTGGGCGAAGACGGGCTCACCACCGCGCAGGCCGGCGATCTGCGCGAGGCGCGCATCCAGCTCGTGCGGCAGATGCCGGACGTCGTATTCACGGATCTCAAGCTGCCGGACGGCAGCGGGACCGACCTGTTCCAGGACCTCGATCCGCGCTCCGGCGTGGAACTCGTGGTGATCACCGGTCACGCGAGCGTCGAGACGGCCGTGGACGCGCTCAAGGCCGGGGCGATCGACTACCTCGTCAAGCCGATCAACCTCCAGCGCGTGAAGGCGATCCTGAACCGCCTGCCGCGCGCGGGCGATCTCAAGGCCGAAATCGGCACCTTGCGCGGCGAGCTGCGCCGCATGGGCCGTTTCGGCCTGATGCTCGGCAATTCGCCGGTGATGCAGGAGGTCTACGACCAGATCGGCCGCGTGGCGCCCACGCCTGCGTCGGTGATGCTCGTGGGCGAGTCGGGCACCGGCAAGGAAGTCGCCGCACAGACGATCCATCAGTTGAGTCTGCGCCGCAAGCACGAATTTCTCGCGGTGAACTGCGGCGCGATCTCTCCGAACCTGATCGAATCGGAAATGTTCGGCCACGAGCGCGGCTCGTTCACGGGCGCGGACCGGCAGCACAAGGGCTATTTCGAGCGCGCGAACGGCGGCACGCTGTTCCTCGACGAAATCACCGAAATGCCGCCCGAACTTCAGGTCAAGCTCCTGCGCGTGCTGGAGACGGGTATGTTCATGCGCGTCGGCACGACGAAGGAGATCGAGACCGACGTGCGCCTCATCGCCGCGACGAACCGCGATCCCGAAGAGGCCGTCGCCGCCGGCAAGCTGCGCCTCGACCTCTATCACCGGCTCAACGTCTTCCCGATCAACCTGCCGCCGCTGCGCGAGCGCGGCAAGGATGTGGTTTTGCTCGCCCAGTCGTTCCTCGACGAACTCAACGAGCGCCACGGCACGAAGAAGCAGTTCCCGGCTGCCGTGCGCGACATGCTGGAGGCGTATCCGTGGCCAGGCAATGTGCGCGAGCTGAAGAACTACGTGCAGCGCGCGCACATCATGGCCAACGCCGAGGGCGAACTCACGGCGGCGGTGCCGTTGCAGATCTCGCTGTCGAAGTCGATGGCCGGGACGGCGGTGACGATTCCGTTCGGGACCTCGCTCGCCGATGCCGACCGGCAACTGATCCTCGCGACGCTCGAACAATGCGGCGGCGTGAAGACGCGCGCCGCGGAGATTCTCGGCATCAGCCTGAAGACGCTTTATAACCGGCTCGTCGAATACGGCAACGAGCGGGGCAAGGGCGGAACGGGTGAAACGGGCGAGGAGGCGCAGACGAGCGCGACGGGCGGCGCGAACGTCTGAGTGTCCGGGCGTCCGTGCGCGGCGCCGCTAGCGCTGCGCAGGTTCCGCCTGTGGTATGTCCCGTGTTGTCCTGTGTGTCGATAGAAGACCGACTTCCCGAGGAGTGAACCATGCCCCTTAGCCGATTCGCCGACATTTCCAGCGCGACGCCCTCGTCCGCGCATACGCCGCAACCCGACGAACCGCCGCCGGGCGAGCCCGACGAGCCGAACGGTCCGCCGATCGGCGATCCGCCGCCCGAGCCCGACGAACTGCCGCACTCAAAAGGCATCCCGACCCCGGCCGCGCGAGCCGGAAGGCGTGGAGCAGATTGCGAGCCCGTGCCCCGTTGGCGCGACTGATTTTCTGCATTTGTTACAAAAGCTTTGCTTTTTTACCGGAAATTTCACGTCGCGGACCCTAGACTAGAACAACGCCACCGGCGAGTGGCGGCCTTCCGCTGGAGGCATCGACATGAGACACCCTGCATTGCGTCGCTCCGCACGTCACTCGGGCAAGCGTGGTCCGCGTGACGGAGAACAGGCGAGCAGCAATCCGCCACCGATGACCGTGCCCGACCCGGCCGGTCAGAACCGCCCGGCGCCCGGCATACCGCCCGACGGCGAGCACAATCAGGGCGGCGCGCGGGCGGAGGGTCTCGAATACCAGCGCGATCTTGGCTCGGAACAGGACGCCTGACTATCATCCGGGCGCCGTATCGTCTTGTTGCGACGCCTGGCCCCGGCGCGTCATCCAACGCTTTCGCAGGGCGCGCCCGCCGCGCGGGACGCGCTCGTCCTGATGCCTGTCCCCGTCATTTCCGGCAGCTTCCAGCGCTGACCAGCGAACGCACGGCACGCTTTTTGCGTGCGAGTGTAAGACCTCGTCTGAGGAAATAACGAAACAGGAGGTTAGCCGCAATGGGCAAACTGATCGTGGTGTCGAATCGCGTCGCGACGACACAGGAGGGGCGTCCCGCCGCCGGTGGGCTCGCCGTCGGCGTGCTGGACGCGCTCAAGGAAACGGGCGGCGTCTGGTTCGGATGGAGCGGCGAGACGGTCCCCGAACCGGCACCCCCCGCCATCGAGCAGCAGGGCAGCGTCACCTACGCGACGGTCGGCCTCACGCGCCGTGACTACGACCAGTACTACAAGGGCTTCTCGAACACGACGCTCTGGCCGACGTTCCACTACCGCAACGACCTCGCGCGCTACGAGCGCCAGGAATACGCGGGCTATCTGCGCGTGAACGTGGCGCTCGCGCGCCAGCTCCTGCCGATGATCGGCCCCGACGACATCATCTGGGTCCACGACTATCACCTGATCCCGTTCGCGCGCTGCCTGCGCGATCTCGGCGTGAAGAATCCGATCGGCTTTTTCCTGCACATTCCGCTGCCGGTGCCCGAGGTGCTGCGCTCAGTGCCGCCGCACGAAGAGCTGATGAAGTTCCTGTGCCACTACGACGTGGTCGGCTTCCAGACCGACGCGGACCGCCAGGCGTTCCTCGACTACGTCGAACGCGGCGGCCACGGCACGGCCAGCGAGGACGGCATGGTCCACGCGTGGGGGCGTTTCCTGAAGGTGGGCACCTATCCGATCGGCATCTATCCCGATGCGATCGCGACCGCCGCGGCGCAGTTCTCCACGCGCAAGGCCGTGCGCAGCCTGAGCGACGCCATGCGCGGGCGCAAGCTCATCATGAGCGTCGACCGGCTCGATTATTCGAAGGGGCTCGCGGAACGCTTTCAGGCCTTCGAGCGCATGCTGCAGAACGGGCCGGGCTGGCATGGCCGCGTGTCGCTCCTGCAGATCGCGCCGCCGACGCGCGCCGACGTGCAGACCTACCAGGCGATCCGCAGCAACCTCGAAGGCGAGGCGGGCCGCATCAACGGCCGCTTTGCGCAGCTCGACTGGACGCCGATCCAGTACCTCAACCGCAAGTACGAGCGCAATCTGCTGATGGGTTTCTTCCGGCTCGCGCACGTGGGCTACGTCGCGCCGCTGCGCGACGGGATGAATCTTGTCGCGAAGGAGTACGTAGCGTCGCAGGACCCCGACGATCCGGGTGTGCTCGTGCTCTCGCAGTTCGCAGGCGCCGCCGAGCAGATGTCGGGCGCGCTCGTCGTGAATCCCTACGATCTGAACCAGACGGCGGAGGCGCTCGAACGCGCGCTGTCGATGCCGCTCGCCGAGCGCCGGTCGCGCTACGAGGACATGATGGCAGCGCTGCGCGAGAACAATCTCGCCGTGTGGCGCGACACGTTCCTCGCGGATCTGCGCAGCGTCGCGACGGCCGCTTCGGTGACGGCACGGGCGCGCAGTGTGGCGGCGGTTAAGGCTGGGTGAGGTTTATCGCTGGTTTTCGATGCTGGAATCTCGCCCGCGCCCGTAAGGAGACGCGGGCTTTTTTACATCCGGACGCGCTGCGGCGGCACACATGATCCCCTTGCGCGGCGGCCTTCCAGTCGCCGCGTTGCGTTGCAGCAGACCCGCGCGTCAGGCCTGCTTGCCCGATCCGCCGTAAGGCTCGGGCGCGCTGGTCGGGTCGAAGTCGGCCCAGTGGCCGCCTTGCCAGTGGCCCGAGGCGCGCTCGATGTCGGCGGCGTGCGACTCACGCAGGACATCGGCGGCGACGGCCTGATTCTCCGGGGTCACGTGCACGGCGAGCAGCACGCCCGAGTTGCGCGTTTCGCGCAGCACCCGCTCGTGATGTTCCGCCGCGCGCTGCCGGCTCGCGGTAATGCCGATCCACGCGCCGAGCCCCGCTCCCACCATCGCCGCAATCGCGACGACCGGCAACGTCGACGACATCCCCGCAAAGATCGCAATGCCGACCACGGCGCCCGCCACCGCGTCGACGACGACGTTGCGGGTGAGATGCGGTGACGATTGCATGCGTTGACGCGGTGCGCCGGTATGCAGGGCGTGCAGCGTGTGACGGGCGTGCTGTCCGCGCGGATTGACGAACAGGAGCGTCACGTCTTCCTCGACGAAGCCGCGCGCGAAGAGCTTCTCGGCGACGGCCTCCGCGGCGGGGAACGTTGTGAAACGTCCAGCGACGATCATTGACATGAAAATCTCCCTTTGGGTTGGGTTGAACACCGTGAAGGGAAGATCGACGATGGCGGCGCGAACTTCTGCGCCGCCCTACGCTTTGACTATTTTCTTGCGCGCGAGTGCGATCGAATGCCGGCTGAATACACCTACGTTATAGCCGGTTATAGCTTCGCCGGCGCCGAATTGCCCGGCATGAGCCGCAGCGTGCTGACCACGGCCGCGACGGCGGCGAACCCGGTCGCCACGTAGAGCACGACCGTCGGCCCATGCAGGGGCGCGAGTCCGAAGATCAGCGCGACGAGCGCGGCGCCGAGCGTCTGCCCGGTGAGGCGCGCCGTGCTGAGCATGCCGCTCGCGCCGCCCGAGCGGTCGCGCGGCGCGGACGAGAGCATCTGCCGGTTGTTCGGCGACTGGAACGTGCCGAAGCCCACGCCGCACAGCGCCATGCGCCAGCCGATGGCGAACGCCGTCGGATGGGCGCCGGGCATCGCGAGCAGCAGGAGCCCGAGCGCGAACAGCGCGAGCCCGATGCCGCCGAGTATGCCGGCGGGGTAGTGGTCGGAGAGCCAGCCCGCGAGCGGCGCGGCGGCGACGATCACGAGCGGCCATGGCGTCATGAGCAGGCCGGTCTGCACCTGCGAGAGCCCGAACGTGTCCTGCATCAGGAAGGGCAGTGCAACGAATGCAAGCGTCTGCGCGCAAAACGAGCAGATCGACGTCCCCACCGAAAGCGCGAACACGGGAATGGCGAGCAGATCGACCGGCAAAAGCGGCGCGCTCTGGCTCAACTGGCGGCGCACGAAATACCAGCCGATCACGGCCGCACCGACGAATTCGGCCGCGACCCATGCGCCGCGTTCGCCGTGGCCGAGACCGTCGACGGCGAAGATCAGCAGTCCGAACACGAGCGCGTTGAGCACGGCGCTCCAGTAGTCGTAGCGCGCCGGATGCGGATCGTTGAACGGCAGCACGCGCAGGCCGAGCACGCACGCCGCGATGCCGATCGGCACGTTGACCGCGAAGAGCCAGGGCCACGTCGCAATCGACAGCACGCCCGACGCGATGGTGGGCCCCACCGCGGACGAGATCGCGACCACCATCGCATTGATCGCGACGCCGCGGCCCAGCTTGCTGCGCGGATAGATCATGCGGACGAGCGCCGTGTTGACGCTCATGATGCCGGCGCCGCCGAGGCCCTGCACCATGCGCGCGATCGCGAGCGTGGGCAGCGACGTGGCGAGTGCGCAGCCGAGCGACGCCAGCGTGAAGAGCGCGAGTCCGCAGAGGTACACGCGCCGGTAGCCGACGCGGTCGCCGAGCGAGGCGAGCGGCAAAAGCGAGATCGTGACCGAAAGCTGGTACGCGTTGACGATCCAGATCGAACTGGCCGCGCTCGCGTGCAGGTTGCGCGCGATGGTCGGCAGGGCGACGTTGGCGATCGCGCTGTCGAGCACCGCGAGCGTGATGCCGAGCGCGACGACGATGATCGCGTGATAACGCTGCGGGAGCGGCAGGCCGGGTTCGGCTTCGGCGGCGGAGTGCGTGGGCTGCGCGGAAACGGTAGAGGTGGCGGGCATCGGTATTCAGGTGCGTGTCGTGCGGCGGCTCGCCCCGTGTTCGCACTTACGCCGGAGAGCGGCCCGCGCAGGCGCGCAGGCCGTCCTGCGGCACAACGTTATTTGAGTTCGTAGAGGCCGACGTAGGTCGTCGAGTCGAGCTCGTTCAGATGCGTCATGAAGCGCGCGACCGCGTTGGTCGTCTCCGGCGTGACCGGCAGTTGCGCGGCCTTCAGCGCATGCACGCGGAAGATATAGCGATGAGGCTGGTCGCCGCGCGGCGGCGCCGCGCCGCCGAAGCCGACCGTGCCATAGTCGTTGCGCACCTGCACGGCGCCCCGCGGCAGCAGACTGCCGTCCGCCTTGCCCGCGTTGCGCGCGAGCGAGCGCACGTCGGGCGGAATGTTGACGACGACCCAATGCCAGAAGCCGCTGCCCGTGGGCGCGTCGGGATCGTAGACGGTCAGTGCGAGGCTCTGCGTGTCCTCGGGCGGCGCTTCCCACTGCAGGGCCGGCGAGACGTTGCCGCCGTCGACGCCGAAGGCCCGATCGTCGAATTCCTGCGCCTTCGGCATGAAGCCGTTGCTCGGAAAGTCGTCGGACCAGAGTCGGAACTCAGCCATCGGTTGCCTCCTTCTCGTGTGTTCGTATGTTCTTGCCGGGGGCGCATGGGTCGACACGCATGGGTCGATGATTAACGCGTGCGGGCGCGCAAAACCGGCCGGGTGAGTTTATCACCGCGCCTATCGCGATGCGGTTCGCGCGGGCCGCGCCGCCGTTATCCGCGCGCCTCGAACCAGACCGAGCCGCCGTCCTTGAGCCACGCGTCGAGCCGCTCGACGACCGCCTGCGGATCGTGGTCCGCGCCGCGCAACGCACATTCCCAGATCACGGCGACGCGCCAGCCCTGCGCGGCGAGCGCCGCGAGCGCGCGAGCATCGTTGGCGCGGTTGCGCGCGATCTTCTCGCGCCAGAACTCGGGACGCGTCTGCGGCCACTTGAAGAGCGCGCAGGGGTGGCCGTGCCAGAAGCAGCCGTGCACGAGCACGACGGCGCGATAACGCGGCAGCACGATGTCGGGGCGGCCCGGCAACTCGCGCACGTCGAGCCGGAAGCGGAAGCCGCGCCGGTGCAGCAGGCTGCGGATCACGCGCTCCGGTTTCGTGTTGCGGCCGCGGATGCCGGACATCATCCGGCTGCGGGTCGCGGCATCGACGACGTCGACCATGGGTTGCCGTGCGTTTCGTCGTGGGTCGGCGCGCGTTGGGTCAGGCCGCTTCGGTGGCGGGCTCGGCGCGCGGGGCTGCGTTCGCTGCATTGGCCGTTGCGGACGCGGAGCCCGCGGTTTTGTGCGAGGCGGACGTCTTGCGCGTCGCGCCGGATTTCGCTTGAGCCTTCGAGCGTGACTTCGGTTTCACCTGAGGGGCCTCCTTTGCGCCTGACTTCGGGCCGACCGCCGAGCCCGCGTTCGCCGCCGTACCCGCCTTCCCGAGCGCCGCATCGACGTGCGGCATCATCGTGCGCGCCACTTCGCGCATCACCGGCATCACGACGCTGTTGCCGAACTGCCGGTACGCCTGCGTGTCGCTCACGGGGATGCGGAACGTGTCGGGAAAGCCCATCAGCCGTGCGCACTCGCGCGGCGTGAGGCGGCGCGGGCGCAGGCCCTCGCCCTGGTGGACGAGGATCTCGCTGCCGTCCTTGTGATAGCGCGCCGAGAGCGTGCGCGTCACGCTGTGCGGGAACGCGAGTCCATAGCCGAAGCCGTTGCCCGCGGCGCGATGCTTCTCGGCGTATTGCTGGAGGTACTGCCAGAGACCCGGTGTGAGCGTGTACTTCGGCTGCACGCGGCGCGCGCCGTGATCGAAGAAGCGCTCGCCGTCCCAGGGAAGAGCCGGCTCGCGGCCGTCGGTGCGATGGAGGATCGACGCGAGGCGCGGACCGTCTTCCGGCAGCGCGGGCGCGTCCCACGAGAACGCGGCCGGCTCGCGGAATCCGACGATGATGATGCGCTCGCGATGCTGCGGCGTGAAATGGCGACCGTCGATCACACGATAGTGAACGTCGTAGCCCAGTTCGTCGCGCAGCACCTGGAGGATCACGTCGAACGTGCGGCCGTGGTCGTGCGAAACGAGATTCTTGACGTTTTCGAGCAGGAAGGCGGCGGGACGCTTTTCGGCGATGATGCGCGCGACGTCGAAGAAGAGCGTGCCCTGGGTCGCGCACTCGAAGCCGTGCGGACGGCCGAGCGCATTCTTCTTGGAGACGCCCGCGATCGAGAACGGCTGGCACGGGAAGCCGGCGAGCAGGACGTCGTGATCGGGGACGTCGGCGGCGGGGACGACCGTGATGTCGCCCGCGAACGTGTGGTCCTCGCCGTGGTTCTCCAGATAGGTCTTCTTCGAGAACGGATTCCACTCGCTCGTGAACACGCACTTGCCGCCGTGCGCCTCGAAGCCGAGGCGGATGCCGCCGATGCCCGCGAACAGATCGACGAAGCGAAAACGCGCGGGCGCCGCGACGGCGCGCGCGCCGCCGCGCAGGAGTTCGCGCAGCGCGGGTTCGAGCATGGCGGGGCAGGGGGTTTCGCCTTTTTCCCAGCGGCGCACGGTCTTGACGTCCTTGCCGACGTGCGTGGCGATCTGCTGCTGGGTGAAACGCTGGCGTGCCTGTCGAAGCAGGTCTCGCGAATGGGCCGGGGGCACGGTGTCCTCTCTGGGTATTTTGGCGGACATTATGACCGACAGCCGACCCGCGACACCAGGAAATCCGCCTGCTGAAGGCGCGGTACGACGCGCAGCCGGCTGGCCGCGTTTGTCGCGGCGAGGCCGATCAGGCCAGGATCAGGCCAGGCTCAAGCGGGAAGACGCCGGTTCAGACCGACGACAAACGGCCGGAAGCCGCCTGCTGCCCTTCAGCCGGCACGGCGGCATGCAGGGCTTTCAGGTCGTATTCGTCGAGCGCGCGCAGCAGGCTGTCGATTTCGCCGAGCTGGCCCTTGTTGACGTAGCCGGTGTCGAGCAGGTTGTGAAGGCGCTTGCGCCAGTAGTGCGAGGGGAGGATCGGGCCGGCGAGGTCGCCGCTCAGCGCGAGCGGCATCACACGGCGAATGTGCGCGATGTCCTGGTCGATGAGGCTCGACACGTGGTAGCCGGCGGGGATGGGACGATCGGAATCCATGTCGGCATAACGGCATGGATTGCAGCGGCTTGAGGGTCGCGCGCATCCCTGTTTACCCGGGGCGAAGACGTCGTGCGTGGCGCGAGTTACTGATCTTGCCCGGCCGCGGGCGGCGTATCGGTCCGCGGTTGCGCGGCGGCTTCGAGGAAGCGGCGGGTCGCTTCGAACGATTGCAGCATCTGCTCGGGCCACGGCGACTGGAGCATCACGGCCTGATGGTTTTCGAAGGCCGACGCGAGCAGCCGGCCGAGTTCCGGCGAATTCAGATGACGCAGCACGACGCTCAACGCGATGGCGGTGGCCTGACTGGCGCCGGCCGTCTGCAGTTCGGAGGCGGTGAGGGCGGCGACTTGCTTGTTGATATCCATGGAGAATTCTGCCTGGGAGAGCGGCGTCGCGCGGGCCGGAGCGGATCCTGGCGGCGCGGCGCTGGTAACGTGAGACCGGTCATGCGGGACGGGAGAGGCGCGCGGAACCAGGGGCCCTGCGTGTCGGGCAGCTGGTCCCCCTGGCAGGAATCGAACCTGCATCTAGCGCTTAGGAGGCACTTGTTCTATCCATTGAACTACAGGGAGGCGTGCGGGACACAAACCTGCGGGCTCCGCCTGTCCGCCATGTTTCCCAAGTCACCCGTCATGGCGCGGAGCGTTCGCGTTTTCGCGCCGAAGGCGAATCGCGATGCAGGACGTGGAGTATAGCAAACGCCTTCCGGCGCGAAAATGACGCGCCAACGCGCTAAGGCGCGCGAACGCTCAGAACTCGACGACGACGAAGTCGCCCTTGCCGACGTCGCACAGCGGGCAGCGCCAGTCGTCGGGGATATCGGCAAAGCGTGTGCCCGCCGCGATGCCCTCGTCGGGCAGGCCCTCTTGCTCGTTGTAGACCCAGCCGCAGATCACGCAGACCCAGCTCTTGTATTCGATGACTTCGCTCACTGCGTACCTCTTATCCGTTCGATGTCGTGCCTGTCATGCGTCCCTGGTTTATGCGTCCGGGGTCGCGGGCGATAGCCGGCGCGCGATGATACCGGAAGTGGACGCCGCCGCCCACTGAGCGAGACGGCCGCGCCGGGCGTGGCGGCGAGGGGCGTACTTGAAGGGCACTTGCGAGGGCACCTGCGGCGCGGGCGTCGATCGACGCGGTGTATGCTGGCCTGCAGGCGTCTCGCGAGCGTGCACGCATTATGCGGCGCCGGTCGGACCACGAACTCCCGAGGAGAACAGTGATGGTCAGGAACACTTGGCTGGCGGGCGCGGCATTCGCGGCCCTCCTTGTGGCGAGCGGCGCCGCGCGCGCCGATGGCGACCACTTCATCGAGCCGCAGGACGGCGCGGCGGTGAGCAATCCGGTACACGTGAAATTCGGCGTCGACGGCATGACGGTCGCGCCGGCCGGCACGACGACGCCCGGCACGGGCCACCACCACCTGCTGATCGACAGCGGGCCGCTGCCGAAAGGCGAGGTCGTGCCGGTGAACGACAAGTCCCTGCACTACGGCAAGGGGCAGACCGAAGCCGACGTCACGCTGCCGCCCGGCGACCATACGCTCACCGCGCAGTTCGCGGACGGCGCGCATCGCTCGTACGGGCCCGACTGGAGCCAGACGATCACGGTCCATGTGAAGTAACGGGGTGAACGCCGATGCCTGCGCGACCGGGCGGCGGCGTCCGTGCGCGCAGGCCTCGCCCGATTCCCGCCGCGCCGGACCGGTACAATGCGCGCTTCAGGTCCACCGCAGGCATCGTTTCCCAGTCATGTCGCTTTACACCATCACCGGCGCGCAACTCGCGTTCGGCCACGTCGCGCTCCTCGACCACGCGGACTTCTCGCTCGAAGCGGGCGAGCGCGTCGGGCTGATCGGCCGCAACGGCGCGGGCAAGTCGTCGCTGCTCAAGATCGTCGCCGAACTCGCCAGGCCCGACGACGGCCTCATCACGCGTCAGCAGCATCTCTCGACCGTCTATGTGCCGCAGGAGCCCGAGTTCGACACCGACGCCACGGTGTTCGACACGGTGGCCTCGGGGCTCGAAGGCGTGCGCGCGTTGCTCGACGAATACAACGCCGTCGCGCACCAGCTTGCGGATACGCCCGAAGGCGCGGAGCACGACGCGCTGCTCGCACGCATGAACGCGCTGCAGTCGGGGCTCGATACCGCCGACGCCTGGAGCTGGCGCACGCGCGTCGCGACGACGCTCGCGCAGATCGGCCTCGACGGCGACGCGCGCGTGGGCGCGCGCTCGGGCGGCATGCAAAAGCGCGTGGCGCTCGCGCGCGCGCTCGTCGTGCAGCCCGACGTGCTGCTGCTCGACGAACCGACCAACCACCTCGACTTCGACGGCATCCGCTGGCTGGAGGACCTGCTCGTCGCGCAGCGCGCGAGCCTCCTCTTCATCACCCACGACCGCGCGTTCCTCGATCGCGTCGCGACGCGCATCGTCGAACTCGACCGCGGACGGCTGCTCTCGTATCCGGGCAATTTCTCGCAGTATCAGGAGCGCAAGGCGCAGCAGCTCGAAGTGGAGCGCGTCGAGAACGACAAGTTCGACAAGCTGCTTGCCCAGGAAGAAGTGTGGATCCGCAAGGGCGTCGAGGCGCGGCGCACGCGCAGCGTCGGGCGCATCGCGCGGCTCGTGCAGATGCGCGACGAACACGCCGAGCGCCGCAATGTGCAGGGCAACGTGAAGCTCGACGTCGCGCAGGGCGAGAAGTCGGGCAAGATCGTCGCGGAACTGACCGATGTCGTCAAACGCTATGGAGACCGAACGATCGTCGACCGCTTCTCGACGACCGTGATGCGCGGCGACAAGATCGGCTTCGTCGGCCCGAACGGTGCGGGCAAGACCACGCTGCTCAAGCTCATTCTGGGCGAGCTGAAGCCCGACGAAGGCACGGTGCGCGTCGGCACGAACCAGCAGGTCGCGTACTTCGACCAGATGCGCGCGCAGCTCGACCTCGACAAGAGCCTTGCCGACACGATCAGCCCCGGCAGCGACTGGGTCGAGATCAACGGCGCGAAGAAGCACGTGATGAGCTATCTCGGCGATTTCCTGTTCGCGCCGGAGCGCGCGCGCTCGCCTGTGAAGTCGCTCTCGGGCGGCGAGCGCAACCGCGTTCTGCTCGCGCGTCTTTTTGCGCGGCCCGCGAACGTGCTCGTGCTCGACGAGCCGACCAACGACCTCGACATCCCGACGCTCGAACTGCTCGAAGAACTGCTCGCCGACTACGACGGCACCGTGCTGCTCGTGAGCCACGACCGCGCGTTCCTCGACAACGTGGTGACGTCGGTGATCGCGGCCGAGGGCGAGGGGCAATGGCGCGAGTACGTTGGCGGCTTCACCGACTGGCAGACGCAGAGCGCGCGCTCGCAGGAGATCGCCGAGGCGCGCATGCCTTCGGCGTCCGCGCCGGTCGCGGCGGTGCCGAAGGACAGCGCGGCGGGGCGCAACGCCCAGCGCACCGTCAAGCTCTCGTACAAGGAACAGCGCGAGCTGGAGGCGCTGCCCGCGCGCATCGAGGCGCTGGAGACGGAGCAGAAGGCCATCGGCGCGCAGATCGAGGAAGGCTCGATTTTCGCGAAGGATGCGCAGGAAGGCATGCGGCTCTCCGGGCGCTACGCGCAGATCGACGAGGAACTGCTAGTCGCGCTGGAGCGGTGGGAGGAGTTGGAGAGCAAGCGGAAGTAGGCAGGAAATGAGCAAAGCGGCCTTCGAAAGGCCGCTTTTTTCTTGTGGGCAGGGCCTCTCCCGTTCGGCCATCTCCCCCGAACCAAATTGCCGCCCCGCAGCAAATCAGTACAATACCTGGCGAATCGGCCCGTGCCGCACTTGCCTGCGCGGCGGGCATGGCAGTTCACCCCGTTGTTTCGTTTCACTTTTTTTGAAAATTCAACGCGTTGTCCACGCAGATGTCCACAGGAGTTGTGGACAACCCCGGACAACCGCGCGGAAATCCGACGGACCACCATGTCTACGAAGAAGTCAAACGCAGCGTATAGCGAAGCGTCGATCAAGGTGCTCAAGGGCCTTGAGCCCGTCCGGCAGCGGCCGGGCATGTACACGCGCACCGAGAATCCGCTGCACATCATCCAGGAAGTCATCGACAACGCTTCCGACGAAGCGCTCGGCGGCTTCGGCAAGCACATCACCGTCACGCTGCACGCCGACCAGTCCGTGTCCGTCGACGACGACGGCCGCGGCATCCCGTTCGGCGTGCATCCCGACGAGGGCGTGAGCGTCGTCGAGATCGTGTTCACGCGCCTGCACGCGGGCGGCAAGTTCGACAAGGCCGCCGGCGGCGCCTATACCTTCTCGGGCGGTCTGCACGGCGTCGGCGTCTCGGTGACGAATGCGCTCTCGAAGCGCCTCGACGTCACCGTCTGGCGCGACGGCAAGGTCGCCGAAATCGGTTTCTCCGATGGCGAGGTCGTCAGGCCGCTCACCACGCGCAGCGCCGCGCGCGACGAAAAGAAGAGCGGCACGCGCGTCACGGCCTCCCCCGATCCGAAGTATTTCGATTCCGCGAACCTGCCGTTCGGCGAACTGCAGCGCCTGCTGCGCTCGAAGGCCGTGCTGCTGCCCGGCGTCGAAGTCGAACTCATCAACGAGAAGACGGGCGAGCGTCAATGCTGGAGGTACGAAGACGGCCTGCGCGGCTATCTGCTCGAAGGCATGGGCGGCAGCGATCTGCTGATTCCGCTCTTCGAAGGCGAGCGTTACGCGGACAACGCGCGCACCGGCGACGATACCTTCGCCGACGGCGAGGGCGCCGCGTGGGTCGTCGCGTGGAGCGAGGAAGGTTCGCTCGCGCGCGAGTCGTATGTGAACCTCATCCCGACGCCTGCGGGCGGCACGCATGAGTCCGGCCTGCGCGATGGTCTGTTCCAGGCCGTGAAGAGCTTCGTCGAGCTGCACAATCTTCAGCCGAAGGGCGTGAAGCTGCTGCCCGAAGACGTGTACGCGCGCGTCTCGTTCGTGCTCTCGGCGAAGGTGCTCGACCCGCAGTTCCAGGGGCAAATCAAGGAGCGCCTGAACAGCCGCGACGCCGTCAAGCTCATCTCGTCGTTCTCGCGTCCCGCACTCGAACTGTGGCTCAACCAGCACGTCGAGCACGGCAAGAAGCTCGCCGATCTCGTCATCAAGCAGGCCCAGGCGCGCACGCGCGCGGGCCAGAAGGTCGAGAAGCGCAAGAGTTCGGGCGTGGCCGTGCTGCCCGGCAAGCTGACCGACTGCGAATCGACGGATATCGCGCGCAACGAACTGTTCCTCGTCGAGGGCGACTCGGCGGGCGGCTCCGCGAAGATGGGCCGCGACAAGGAGTATCAGGCGATCCTGCCGCTGCGCGGCAAGGTCCTCAACACGTGGGAAACCGAGCGCGACCGCCTGTTCGCCAACAACGAAGTGCACGACATTTCGGTGGCGATCGGCGTCGATCCGCACAACCCCGACGAGACCGTCGATCTCTCGAACCTGCGTTACGGCAAGATCTGCATCCTGTCGGACGCCGACGTCGATGGTTCGCACATCCAGGTTCTGCTGCTCACGCTGTTCTTCAAGCACTTCCCGCAACTGATCGAGCGCGGCCACGTGTGCGTGGCGCGTCCGCCGCTCTTTCGCGTCGATGCGCCCGCGCGCGGCAAGAAGCCCGCGCAGAAGCTCTACGCGCTCGACGAAGCCGAACTCGAATCGATCCTCGACAAGCTGCGCAAGGACGGCGTGCGCGAGTCGCAGTGGGCGATCAGCCGCTTCAAGGGTCTCGGCGAAATGAGCGCCGAGCAGCTCTGGGACACGACCATGAACCCGGACACGCGGCGTCTGTCACCGGTCGCGCTCGGCGAACTCGATTACGAGTCGACCGTCGCGCGCATGACGATGCTGATGGGCAAGGGCGAAGCGGCGTCGCGCCGCTCGTGGCTCGAAGAGAAGGGCAACGAGGTCGAAGCGGACATCTGACGCTCGCATACGGATACGGATTGATTGAATATGGACGATCTTTTTGCTGAAGTGACTGGCGGAGCCGCTGGCGACACGCTCACGCTCGGCCATTACGCGGAGCGCGCGTACCTCGACTACGCGGTGAGCGTCGTGAAGGGCCGCGCGCTGCCCGACGTCTGCGACGGGCAGAAGCCGGTGCAGCGGCGCATTCTCTTCGCGATGAACGAGATGGGCCTCGCCGACAACGCCAAGCCCGTGAAGTCGGCGCGCGTGGTCGGTGACGTGCTCGGCAAGTACCATCCGCACGGCGACCAGTCGGCGTACGACGCACTTGTGCGTCTCGCGCAAGACTTTTCGATGCGCTATCCGCTCATCGACGGTCAGGGCAATTTCGGCTCGCGCGACGGCGACGGCGCCGCGGCCATGCGTTACACGGAAGCGCGCCTCACGCCGATCGCGAAGCTCCTGCTCGACGAAATCGACATGGGCACCGTCGGTTTCATGCCGAACTACGACGGCTCGTTCGAAGAGCCGAAGACGCTGCCCGCGCGACTGCCAATGCTGCTTTTGAACGGCGCGTCGGGCATCGCCGTGGGTCTCGCGACGGAGATTCCGTCGCACAACCTGCGCGAAGTCGCGACGGCGGCCGTCGCGATGATCCGCAATCCGCAGATCACGCACGCCGAGATCATGGAGAAGCTGCCGGGGCCCGATTTCCCGGGCGGCGGCCAGATCATTTCGAGCGAAGCGGAAATCGCGGCGGCGTATGAGACCGGACGCGGCAGCCTCAAGGTGCGCGCGCGCTGGAAGATCGAGGATCTCGCGCGCGGCCAGTGGCAACTCGTGGTGACCGAACTGCCGCCGAACACGTCGTGCCAGAAGGTGCTCGAAGAAATCGAGGAGTTGACGAACCCGAAGCTCAAGCTCGGCAAAAAGACGCTCACGCCCGAGCAGTTGCAGAGCAAGCAGTCGATGCTTGCGCTGCTCGACGCCGTGCGCGACGAGTCCGGCAGGGACGCGCCCGTGCGCCTCGTGTTCGAGCCGAAGACGAGCCGCATCGATCAGACAGAATTTGTGACTTCGCTGCTCGCGAACACGAGCCTCGAATCGAACGCCTCGCTCAATCTCGTGATGATCGGCGCGGATGGGCGCCCGCGTCAGAAGGGCATCGGCGAGATTCTTTACGAGTGGATCGGCTATCGCTACGCGACGGTCACGCGCCGCACGCGGCATCGACTGACGAAGGTCGACGACCGCATCCACATCCTCGACGGGCGGATGATCGTCTTCCTCAATATCGACGAAGTCATCCGCATCATTCGCGAGTCGGACGAGCCGAAGGCCGCGCTCATGAGCGCGTTCGGGCTTTCGGACCGCCAGGCCGAGGACATCCTCGAAATCCGTCTGCGTCAACTGGCGCGGCTCGAGAAGATCAAGATCGAGAAGGAACTCGCGGAACTGCGCGACGAGAAGGCGAAGCTCGAAGAACTGCTCGCGAACGAGTCGTCGATGAAGCGGCTCGTCGTGAAGGAAATCGAAGGCGACGCGAAGCAGTACGGCGACGATCGCCGCACGCTGATCCAGCAGGAAAAGCGCGCGTCGTTCGAGGTGCGCGTGGTGGACGAGCCGGTCACCGTGGTCGTGTCGCAGAAGGGCTGGGTGCGCGCGCTGAAGGGCCACGGGCTCGACAGCCAGGGCTTCACGTTCAAGGCCGGCGACGGCCTCTATGCGGCATTCCAGTGCCGCACGCCCGACATGCTCATTGCGTGGGGCAGCAATGGCCGCGTCTATTCGGTCGCGGTCGACCAGCTGCCGGGCGGACGCGGTGACGGCGTGCCGGTCACGTCGCTCATCGAACTCGAAGCCGGCTCGCATCTGATGCATTACTACGCGGCGGGCGAGCACCAGCAACTGCTGCTGGCATCGAGCAACGGCTTCGGCTTCATCGCGAAGATCGGCGACATGAAAAGCCGCATGAAGGCGGGCAAGTCGTTCATGACGATCGACGAAGGCGCCGTGCCGCTCGCGCCGATGCCGATGCTGCCCGACGCGATCCAGGTGGCGTGTCTGTCGTCGGGCGGGCGTCTGCTCGTGTTCGGTCTCGACGAAATGAAGACGCTCTCGGCGGGCGGCCGCGGCGTGACGCTGATGCAGCTCGACGACAGCGAAAAGCTCGTGCAGGCGCTTGCGATCAGCGCGGCGGGCGTGGTGCTGATCGGCACGGGACGCGGCGGCAAGGCGGGCGAGGATCTGATGGCGGGGCCGGTGCTGGCGCCGCAGATCGGCAAGCGTGCGCGCAAAGGTCGCGCGCCGGACTCGAAGCTCAAGCAGGTCGTGGCGATGCGCCCGGTCCTGTCGCAGTAAGGGGAAAGCGGCGGCGCGGCGCGCGTTACGGGGGCTTCAGGCGGACATCGAGCCCGCACATGGCCCGAGCGCGTTTGCGCATCGCATGGAATAATCGCGCGCAGGCAGGCATACGCCTCGCGCATAGCCGCGCCGCGGTCCCCGCCGTACTGTCACAACAAAAAGGAATCTGAAGCATGGGTCACGCGATGGAAGCCTCGCTCTTTCTGCATCTGCTGAGCGTCGCCGTCTGGGTGGGCGGCATGGTGTTCGCGCATTTCTGCCTGCGCCCCGCGCTCGCAGACCTCTCGCCGCAGTTGCGGCTGCCGCTTCTGGAGGCGGTGCTCAGCCGCTTCTTCAACTGGGTCGGGGTCGCGGTGATCCTGATTCTGCTGAGCGGCGGTTTCATGCTGATGCAGTTCGGCGGCGCGGAGGCCCCCTGGCAACTGAACACGATGGCGGCGCTCGGCGTGGTGATGATGATGGCCTTCGGTCATGCCCGCTTTGCGGTCTTTCCGCGCATTCGCCGCGCCGTGCAGTCGCAGCGCTGGCCCGACGGCGCGAGCGCGGTCGTCACCATTCGCCGGCTCGTGCTCTTCAATCTCGTGCTGGGTGTCGTGACGATCGGCATCGCCGTAACGGCACGCTTCTGATTTTCATCTTCCAGGCGGAGCGCGGGTCGCACAACGCCGCCCGCGCAACGCCCGGCCTGGGCGCCGCTTAGCCCTGCTCAGCCCGAATGCGGGGCGTCGCTCAGGCGCTCGCTGCGTTCATTGCGTTCGGCCGCGTTCTCGCCGTGCGCGCTCCCGCATACGCCGAACCGTTCGATCAGCGCGGCCACGCCTTCGAGCGGCACGGGACGCGAGAACAGGAAGCCCTGCGCCTCGATCGGCCCGAGCGCCGATAGCCACGCGATCTGCTCCTCGGTCTCGGTGCCTTCGACGACCACCGTCAGCCCGAGCGAGCGCGCGAGGTTCACGATCGCCGACACCATCACGCAGACGCTGCGGTCGGCCGGAATGGCCTGCACGAACGAGCGGTCCACCTTGAGCGTATCGACGGCGAAGCGGTTCAGGTACGAGAGCGACGAGTAGCCCGTGCCGAAGTCGTCGAGCGCCACGCGCACGCCAAGGCGCTTTAACGCGAAGATCTTCTCGGACACGAGTTCGGGGTACTCCATCATCGCCGTTTCGGTGATCTCCAGTTCGAGCCGGTGCGCCGCGATGCCGGTCTCCTCGATCGCGCGCGCGATCGTTTCGTAGAGATCGCCGCGCCAGAACTGGACGGCCGAAATGTTGATGGCGAGCGTGAGCGTTTCGTAACCCTGCTGCTGCCACTGCGCGAGTTGCGCGCAGGCCGTGCGGATCACGAAGTCGCCGATGGGCACGATGAGGCCCGTCGATTCCGCGACGGGAATGAATTCGCCCGCCGCAATGAGCCCGTACTGCGGATGCGTCCAGCGCACGAGCGCTTCGAAGCCCGTGATGCAGCGCCGGCGCAGGTCGATCTTCGGCTGATACGCGAGGAATAGCTGCCCCTCGGCGAGCGCCACGCGCAACTGCTGCTCCCACTTCATCAGATGGTCGGCGCGATGCGCGAACTGCGGCGAGTAGAAGCGAAAGCAGTTGCGGCCCGCTTCCTTCGCGGCGTACATCGCGAGGTCGGCCTTCTTCAGCAGATCGATTTCGCTTTCGTGCGCGACCGCGTAGAGCGCGATGCCCGTGCTCGCGTGCAGCACGAACGCGCTGCCGCGCACTTCGAACGGGTGCGTGAACGCAGCGCTGGCCGCTTCGGCGAGCGAGCTCGCGCGCTTCTCGATGTCGTCGCCCTTCACGATCACGACGAACTCGTCGCCGCCGATGCGCGCGAGCGTGCCGCCCGCGCCGACTGCGTCGGCGAGACGCGCGGCGCTCATCTGCAGCACGATGTCGCCGGCGTTGTGGCCGAGCGTGTCGTTGACGGTCTTGAAGTTGTCGAGGTCGATGAAGAGGATCGCGAGGCGGCCGAGGTTGTCCGGCTGCGCGACTTCGTGGCGCAACCGCTGCAGCGTGGCGTAACGGTTGGGCAAGCCGGTCAGCAGGTCGTACTGCACGAGCTGCGACATCTCGCGCTCGCGTCCGAGCAGTCTGCCGATGAGCCCCGTCGCGACCACGAAGAACGCCAGCATCGCGAGCGAGATGAACGACGCCATCAGCAGGTAGACGTCGCGCGTGTGGTTGAAGTCGGCGAATTCTTCGGTGTGCGAAAGACCCACGAGCACGCCGAGCGGATAGCCGTCGATGTGCCGGTACGACACGATGCGCCTCACGTGGTCGATCGGGTCGTCGTAGGTGCCCGAGACATGTTCGGAGATCGGGTAGACGCCGCTCGCCGAGAACGCGCGTTCCGTGCTGCCGGTGCGGCGCGCGAGCACGGCGCCCGTGTCCGAGATCACGGCGATTACACCGTCGTGGCCGATGGCCGCGTTGTTGTAGAAGTCGCTCGTGAAGTAGCCCGGGTCTTCGGAGACCACCACGACGCCCGCGAACGAGCCGTCCGGATGATTGAGCCGGCGTGTCATCTGCAGCGTCCAGTGGGCGGACAGACGGCCCAGCACGGGCTTGCTGATGAAGAGCTGGTCGTCGTTCTCGTGCTCGTGCACGCGGAAGTGCTCGCGGTCGGAGAGGTCGATCGGCTTCGGATTCGGGTCGGCGGTGCTGGCGACGAGCCGGCCGTGTTCGTCGATGATCGCGACCTGCACGAGCGAGTCGCTCTGCACGACGCCTTTCTCGACCGTGTTCGCGAGATTGAAATGCTCCGGCGATTTCTCGAACTCGTACTTCACGAAGCGCGTGATCTGGTCGACCTGATGGATCGCCTTGACCGTGTGCTGTTCGAGCGCCGTCGAGAGGATCGCCGCCGATGCGGCGGATTCGCGCTTCGTCGCTTCTTTCTCGACGGACAGCCGCGTGAAAATCACGGCCCACAGCAGGATGAGCACGAGTGCGCCGAGGAGCGGGATCGCCAGCAGCGCGCGAGGGCGTGTGAAGGCCGGACCGGGCACCCCATACAGGCCCGGGTCGCGGGATAGGTGGCTCCGGATCGGACTCATCCGGGACGCCGTCCGCATGATCCGCCTCGCCGCGGATGCGGCAGCCGGGACGGCAACCAGGAGGGCAACAACGCGCTCGGGTTCATCGGCGGCATGCTGTGAGGGACGGCTGAGAGAAGCGCGCACGACGCGCGCGGAACGGGACCATCGGACAATCGGACGTCTTACGGCATCCGATTGTCCGATATTAATAGGTGAAGATTGTTTACGGAAGCAATCCCCCGTCGGGTATACGAGAGTTCCGTTGTCGCGTGTCCGCTACGCCGATTCGCGGTGCATAGGCGCGGGATTTCTGGCGTATGAATTGCAGGCATGAGTTGCATGCGTGAATTCGCGCCTGCGCTAAAAAGCAACGCACCAGCCGCCGTGCAGCAGGTGCGTTGCTTTTTGCGTGCGCTCAGGCGAGCCGGCAGGTGCCGTCGAGGATCGTGAGCGATGCGCCGCCGATCCAGACCTTGCCGGCGTCGTCGTAATCGACCGCGACGCGGCCGTCACGTCCCATCGCGGTGCCCTGGCGCACGGTGTAATGCGTGCCGCGTCGACGGTTCTGCTGGTCGAGCAGCATGGCGATGGCGGCGTTGGCGCTGCCCGTGACGGGGTCCTCGCCGTTGCCGAGGCCCGTCATCAGGCAACGGACCTCGAACGTGGCCGGTCCGCCCGCCGCATGCAGTCCATAGGCGGCGAGGCCACGCGCGCCCACGCCCTCGGCGATCGTCGCGAAGGCTTGCAGGTCGGGGTCGAGCGCGAGCACGGCATCGGCCGATGCGAACCGCACGACGAGCCACGGCGCGCCGTTGTCCACGCCACAGGGCGCGGCGTCGAAGTCGATCGCATCGGAGCGCAACGCGGCGCGCAGCGCGTCGTACTGCGGGGCGGGCAGCGGGGTCACGCGCGCGGGCGGCGCGGCGAAGGCCCAGACGCCTTCCGCGCGCTCGGCCAGTTCGACGAGACCGGCGCCGCACTCCTGCACGAGGCGGCCCGGCGTCTTCGGCCGATAGCCGCTTTCGCGCAGCGCGTGCGCGGTGCCGAGCGTCGGGTGTCCGGCGAAGGGCAGCTCGCCGCGCGTCGTGAAGATGCGGACGCGATAGTCGGCGCGCGCGTCGGTCGGCGCGAGGAGGAAGGTGGTCTCCGAGAGATTGGTCCAGCGCGCGATGGCCTGCATCTGGGCGGTATCGAGCCCGTCGGCGTCGAATACCACGGCGAGCGGGTTGCCCTTGAACGGCACCGACGTGAACACATCGACCTGTTTGAAGCGGACGCTGAGGCGGGTCATGGCGGAGGAGTCGAGACGAAAGAGAGTGGCGAGCGCGGGGGAGGGGCGACGTGGGCTGCCCGCATGTTGTGTCGCGCACGCAGTCAGACCAACGGGCCTCGCAGCAGCGCGAGGCCCGTTCAGCGGAACCGGGCGGATGCCCGGTTTCCGTTCATTCGACTTCGGCGATCAGCTCGATCTCGACGCACGCGCCGAGCGGAATCTGCGCCACGCCGAAGGCCGAACGCGCGTGCTTGCCCTTTTCGCCGAACACGTCGGCGATCAGTTCCGATGCGCCGTTCGTGACGATGTGCTGCTCGGTGAACGTGAGCGTCGAGTTGACAAGGCTCATCACCTTGACGATGCGCTTGACCTTGTTGAGGTCGCCGGTGTGGGCGTGCAGCGTCGCGATCAGGTCGATCGCGATCGAGCGCGCGGCGGCCTTGCCTTCTTCGGTTGCGATGCTGTCGCCGAGCTTGCCGGCCCACACCTTGCCGTCCTTCCTGGCGATGTGACCGGACAGATACACGGTGTTGCCGCTTTGCGCGCTCATCACGTAGGCGGCGGCGGGGGCGCCGGCTTGCGGCAGCGTGATGTCGAGTTCTTTGAGACGGTCGTAGACGTTGATGTCAGCCATGATCGGAAATCCTCGTGCGAGAGAAAAAAACAAATAAATGTAGGTGCCGCGCGGCCGGCACGCGGTGTCAGCCCCGTGCGCGAATCAACGCGCCGAGCTTCGCGATGCCTTCGTCGATCTTCGCGGGCGGCACCGTGACGAACGACAGGCGCAGTGTATTGTGCCGCGCTTCATTCGCAAAGAACGGCGCGCCGGGCACGAAGGCCACGTTCTGCGCGATGGCCTCGTCGAGCAGCTTCATCGTGTCGATGTGTTCGGGCAGCTTCACCCATATGAACATGCCGCCTTCGGGCCGGTTCCAGCTCACGCCCTCGGGCATGTAGCGCGCGAGCGCGGCGTGCATCGCTTCGCACTGGTCGCGGTAGAGCGCGCGGATCTTCGGCACGTGACGATCGAGGAAACCGTCCTTCACGACTTCGTGGACGATGCGCTGCGTGAAGCTCGGCGTGTGCAGGTCGGCAGCCTGCTTGGCCTGCACGAGTTTGAAGTGCAGCGCCTCGGGCGCGATGATGTAGCCCACGCGCAGGCCCGGCGCCAGCACCTTCGAGAACGAGCCCAGATGGACGATGTGCCCGGGCGCCATCGAGAGCAGCGTCGGCAGCGGTTGACCGGCGTAATCGAGCGCGCCATACGGATCGTCTTCGACGATCGGGAACGGCGCGCGCAACGCGTACGTGGCGAGCGCTTCGCGGCGCGCGAGCGGCAGGCGGCGTCCGGTCGGATTCTGGAAATTCGGAATGGCGTAGAGCAGGCGCGCGCCGGCGGTCAGTTCGGGCGTGAGTCCTTCGGGCACGAGGCCGAGGTCGTCGGTCGGCACCTGCACGTAGCGCGGCTCGAAGAGCGAGAACGACTGGAGCGCGCCGAGGTACGTGGGCGTTTCGACCAGCACGGGGCTGTCCGGCGACACGGGCACCTTGCCGAGCAGGTCGAGCGCCTGCTGCGAGCCCGTCGTGATGAGCACCTGGGACGCACGGATCGTCACGCCGCCCACCGAGTGACGCGCGGCCACCCACTCGCGCAATGGCATGAAGCCTTCGGTCGCGCTGTACTGGAGCGCGGCGGCGGCGTGCTCGCGCAGGATGCGGTCGGCGGCGGCGCGCATTTCGTCGACGGGGAACGCGGCCGGCGACGGCAGGCCGCCCGCGAACGAAATGACCTCGGGACGTTCCGTGACCTTCAGGATCTCGCGAATCGCCGAACTCGTGAGCTTGATGGCGCGCTCGGACAGTTGCCAGGCGCGGGCGGCGTGAAGATCGCTTTGATCCATGGAGGTCTCCTGTTGAAGGTCGTCGGATGAAACGAGTGAGCCGTGCGCGGCGCAATGAAGCGCCGGTTTAAAACGTTCGACTATACCTGCCTGCTCGATTGCCGCAGATGGCTGGCGTCATGCGGCGCGGTGTGGATCGCCGCGCGGCGGCCGAGCATCACGGTGACGATCACGGCAGCCGCATAGAGCCACGCCGTGGGCGAAACCTGTTCGCCGAACAGGACCGCCGAGAACGCCATCGTGAAGAAAATCTGGAAGAGCTGCACCTGGCCCACGCGCGCGGTGCCGCCCATGGCGAGACCGGCGTACCAGGCGAAGAAGCCGATGAACTGCGAGAACAGCGTGACGTAGCCGAACGCGAGCCACGTCCTCGCCGCGACCGGACCCGGATGCGCGACGTGATGCTCCCAGGCGAGCCAGCCGACCGGCAGGGCGAGGAACGGCGCGGACAGCACGAGCGCCCAGCAGATCACCTGCCAGCCGCCGATCTGACGCGCGAGCCGCGCGCCTTCGGCGTAACCGAGCCCGCCGATGCCGACCGCGACGAGCATCCACGCGTCGCCCGCATGGAGCGCGCCGCCGCCCGCTTCGAGCGCGAACGCGATGACGAGCGCGCTGCCCGCGAGCGCGCTGAGCCAGAACCCCTTCGACGGCCGCTCGTGCGAAAGCCACGCGGCGTAGATCGCGACGGCGAGCGGCTGCAGGCCGTTCACGATCGCACCGTGCGAGGCGGGCACGGTCTTCATCGCCCACGCGGAAAACACGGGATAGCCGACGATCACGCCGAGCGACACCACCGCGAGGCTCTTCATCTGCGGCCAGGCGGGCCACTTCTCGCGGCGCACGGCGAGCAGGATCGCGGCGGGCACGGCGGCGGCGAGCGCGCGGCCGAGGCCGTTCAGGATCGGGTGAAATTCGGCGACCACGATGCGCGTCATCGGCAGCGTGAGGCTAAAGATCATGACCCCGATGAGGCCGAGCAGCATGCCCTGGGTTTCGCGAGCTTTCATCGTTGGAACGTGGGTGAGTGGGGGTGGCCGGGCACGGTCGCCGCAACCTTACCGGTAAGCACGAGACCGAATGTACCGGTGTGGGTGCGGACAGTAACGGTACAATCGGTCCGATAGTGTTCGGTACAGTTGGGAGAAACCATGTCCTCCGTCCCGCTCGGCCAGATTCCGGCGCCGCACGACGCGGCTACGCTCACGCTCGTCGATCAGCTCGTGCAGTGGGGCCGCCGCCGCATCGAGGAGCGTGTGTTCCGCCCCGGCATGCGCATGCCGTCGATCCGCAAACTGGCGCTCGACAAGGGCGTGTCGCGCTTCACGGTGGTCGAGGCTTACGAGCGGCTCGTCGCACAGGGGTATCTCGACTCGCGGCGCGGGTCGGGATTCTACGTGCGCGAGCGCTTTGCCCAGCCCGTCCACGTCACGTCGATCGACCGGCGCGGTGCGGCGGCGAATGGCCCGGCCGGCGCGGACATTCCCGTTCCGCCACCCACCATCGACGTGGTCTGGCTGCTGCGCAACATGCTCCAGTCCTCGACGCATCCCGAGAAGGGCCCCGGCCTCGGCTATCTGCCCGCGCGCTGGCTCGACGGCGAGCTGATTTCGGGCGCGCTGCGCTCGCTCGGCCGCCAGAGCGGCACGCAGATGCTCGGCTTCGGCTCGCCGCAGGGCTTTCTGCCGCTGCGCCAGCAGTTGCAGACGCGTCTCGCCGAGTTCGAGATCGGCGCCACGCCCGACCAGATCGTGATGGTCTCCGGCGTCACGCAAGCCATCGACCTGCTCGCGCGCCTCTACGTGCAGCCGGGTGACACCGTCGTCGTCGGCGACCCCGCGTGGTTCCAGATGTTCGGGCGCTTCGCGTCGCAGGGCGCGCGGCTCGTCGGCATGCCATACACGCCCGACGGCCCCGACCTCGACGCGCTCGAATCGCTAGTCGTTACCTGGCGGCCGAAGATGCTCGTCATCAACTCGGTGCTGCAGAATCCGACCGGCACCTCGCTCACGGCCGCGCAGGCTTTCCGCATTCTGCGGCTAGCGGAGCAGTATGACTTCATCGTCGTCGAGGACGACATCTACGGCGACCTCTGTCCCGCGGGCTATCCGGCCACGCGGCTCGCGAGCCTCGACCAGCTGCGCCGCGTGATCTACCTCGGCAGTTTTTCGAAGACGCTCGCGCCGAACCTGCGCGTGGGCTTTATCGCGTCGGGGCTCGACGTCGCGCAGGCGGTCAGCGACCAGAAGATGCTCGTCGGCATGACGAGCCCCGAACTCAATGAACGCGTGCTGTATCGCGTGCTCACCGAAGGCCATTACCGGCGTCACGTGGAGCGTCTGCGCGCGCGGCTCGACGGCGTGCGCGACAAGGCCGCGCGCATGCTGGAGCGCACGGGCATGCGCCTTTTCACGGCGCCCGGCGCGGGCATGTTCCTGTGGGCCGATACCGGCGTCTGCACCGATTCGCTCACGGCCGCGGGCCACGAGGCGGGCTTTCTGCTGTCGCCGGGGAGCCTGTTCTCGCCGCATCAGTCGCCGGGCACGTGGATGCGCTTTAACGTCGCCAATTGCGGCGACCCGGCGCTTTCGTCGTTCCTGACGAGCTATCTCGACGGCGTCGCGCGGCGCGCCGTCATAAACGACTAACCCGGCTCCGCCTGAAACGCGGCCCTTGAAAGACGCGCGGCGCGTCCCCACTTAGCCGCACGGCGCGCCGCAGACGGCGCGAACCCGACCTATCTGCATTGCAACGAAAGAGGACCCTATGGCCCAGGAAACGATGAGCTTCCAGGCGGAAGTCAAACAGCTTCTGCATCTGATGATCCATTCGCTGTACAGCAACAAGGAAATCTTTCTGCGCGAGCTGATCTCGAACGCATCGGACGCCGCCGACAAGCTGCGCTTCGAGGCGATCGCGAACAGCGCGCTCTACGAGAACGATCCGAACCTGCGCATCCGCGTGGGCTACGACAAGGCCGCGCGCACCATCACGATCGACGACAACGGCATCGGCATGAGCCATGACGAGGCCGTCGCAAACCTCGGCACGATCGCGCGTTCGGGCACGAAGGAATTCTTCGGCAAGCTCTCCGGCGACCAGCAGAAGGATGCGGCGCTCATCGGCCAGTTCGGCGTGGGCTTCTACTCGGGCTTCATCGTCGCGGACAAGATCACCGTCGAGAGCCGTCGCGCCGGTCTGCCCGCGAGCGAGGGCGTGCGCTGGGAAAGCGCGGGCGAGGGCGAATTCTCGGTCGACAAGATCGAGCGCGCGCCGCGCGGCACGACCATCACGCTGCATCTGCGCGAAGACGAGGACGAACTGCTCTCGTCGTGGAAGATCAAGTCGATCATCCAGAAGTATTCGGATCATGTCGGCCTGCCCATCGAAATGAAGCAGGAAGAGTGGGACGCCGAAAAGAGCGAGATGATCACGAAGGACGACGTCGATACCATCAACCAGGCCAGCGCGCTGTGGACGCGCGCGAAGAACGACATCAGCGGCGAGCAGTATCAGCAGTTCTATCAGCACCTCGCGCACGATCACCAGAATCCGCTCGCGTGGACGCATAACCGCGTCGAAGGCCGCAGCGAATACACGCAATTGCTCTACGTGCCGTCGCATGCGCCGTTCGACATGTGGAACCGCGATCATCGCGGCGGCCTCAAGCTCTACGTGAAGCGCGTCTTCATCATGGACGACGCCGAGCAACTGCTGCCCGCCTATCTGCGCTTCGTGAAGGGCGTCGTCGATTCGAGCGACCTGCCGCTCAACGTCTCGCGCGAAATCCTGCAGGAAAGCCGCGACGTCAAGGCGATTCGTGACGGCGTGACCAAGCGCGTGCTGTCGATGCTCGAAGACATGGCCGGTGCCCAGGCCGACGCCGAAGCCAGCGACGAAGACAAGGCGAAGTTCACGACGTTCTGGACCGAGTTCGGCCAGGTGCTGAAAGAGGGCGTCGGCGAGGACTTCGCGAATCGCGAACGCATTGCGAAGCTGCTGCGCTTCGCGTCGACGCACGGCGATACGGCGGAGCAGAACGTGTCGCTTGCGGACTACGTCGCGCGCATGAAGCCCGAGCAGACGAAGATCTACTACGTCACCGCCGATACCTGGCTGGCCGCAAAGAATAGTCCGCACCTCGAAGTATTCCGCAAGAAGGGTGTCGAAGTGCTGCTGCTCACGGAACGCGTCGACGAGTGGATGCTCTCGTATCTGACCGAGTTCGAAGGCAAGCCGCTTGCGAGCGTCGCGCGCGGCGACCTCGACCTTGGTGCGCTCAATGACGAGGAAAAGCAGCAGCAGGAGAAAGTGAGCGAAGAACTGAAGCCGCTCGTCGAGCAGATGAAGGAAGCGCTCAAGGACAAGGCGAAGGACGTGCGCCTCACGTTCCGCCTGACCGATTCGCCGTCGTGCCTCGTCGCCGACGAAGGCGAGATGAGCGGTTATCTGCAGCGCATGCTGAAGGCCGCGGGGCAGCAGGCGCCCGAGTTCCATCCGATTCTGGAAGTGAACCCGGTGCATCCGCTCGTGAAGGCGCTGTCCGCCGATCGCACCGATTTCGCGGACTGGTGCCATCTGCTTTTCGATCAGGCGCTGCTCGCCGAAGGCGGCGCGCTTGAGGATCCGGCGAGCTTTGTGAAGCGGACTAACGCGTTGTTGCTTGCTCGCGCGGATTGATTGTGTCGCTCGCGTTGCTGTGATGTCGCGATGACGTCGCGGCGTGCGTGAGGCACGCGCTTCAAGACCCCTCGCGGCCTGTGGGCTGCGAGGGGTTTTTCTTTTGTGCGGCGCTTTCGCGTACGGGTTGCTCGATATACCGCGGGCATGATGAGCGTGATGCGCGGGGGCATCGTCATAAGCCCGGATGAAAAACGCAGGATTACGAATTATATCCGCCAACATCGGGATTTGACCGATGCGGCGATCGCCGCACGTTTCAACGTCTCCGGAGCTCGAAGACTTCCGGTTCGGGCGTTTCTGCGACCCCGGCCACGAGGGTCGAAGTCTCCGACTACCTTCGCCAGAATCCGGACGAACCGGACCCGTCGGTCGCCCGACACATCAACGTCTCCGTCTGGACTGTGCCAGGGCGAGTCGATCCGCGAGATCGTCAGACGTTTCAACGTCAGCGAATCGACCGTCAAAGGGATTCAAAAGAATCCTCGATAAACCGCGTCAGCGCCTCTGCCCCACGGCCGTCGTTCTGGCGGGGGGCAGGATCGTCGTCCGTTCATGAAGTTGCGGCTATTGGCGCCAATAGCATTGCCCGCCCGCCGATGAAGCAGAACGCGCACGTCCTATAATGCGCGCCATGCCTATCCGATTCGATGCTGCCGACGCGCACTGGCGCGTCGCACCCATGCCCGGCTTTTCCGCCGATCAGAAAGACTGGCTGACACGCGGCGGTTCGCTGACCGCGCATCTGCGCGCGCTCGGCCACGTCGAGGTGCGCGTGACGCGCGAGGCCGTCGATCTGCCGTGGCCCGACGAATGCGCGGCACTCGGCCTCGGCCCGCGCGCGAACGCGTGGGTGCGCGAGATCGTGCTCGTGGTCGACGGCGTGCCGTTCGTCGCCGCGCACAGCGCGACGCCGCTCGCCGCGAGCCACGGCGTGTGGCAGGCGATGCGCAGTCTGCGCACGCGGCCGCTCGCGGAACTTCTTTACAGCGACAGCGGCGTCGCGCGATCCGCGCTCGTGAGCCGGCGCGTGAACGCGCGGCATGCGCTTCATGTGCTCGCGGCGAATGCGACGAATGGACCGGTGCCGTACGCGTACGGTGCGCGCCGGTCGGTGTTCGAGCGGCATGGAGAGCCGTTGCTCGTCACCGAGTGCATGCTGCCTGCGCTGTGGGAGCGTCTCGCGCTCTCACATGAGGCGCACGTCGCGCGCAACGTGCATACGGGGCGCGAGCGCGGGCCGCTCGATCACACGGCTTCGCGTGCGAATGCCGTGCAACGTACGCAGCCTGGGTCGCGCTGAAGCATTGGCGTCGCGCTCATGACTTTTAAACGCTGCTTTCCGCCCGTCGTCGATGCGCGGACACGCGTGCTCATTCTCGGTAGTCTTCCGGGCGAGGCGTCGCTCGCGCAGCAACGGTATTACGCGCATAAGCAGAACAAGTTCTGGCGACTAGTCGGCGACGTGATCGAACGGGATCTGGTCGGCATGGACTATGCGACCCGCCTTGAAACCTTGCTGGAAAACCGCATCGGGCTATGGGACGTCGTGGCCGAAGCGCAGCGTGTTGGTAGCCTCGATAGCCGCATACGGAATCACGTGCGCAATGATCTGATCGCGCTGGTCGAACCATTGCCGAATCTGGTCGCGATCGCGTTCAATGGCGGAGCGGCTGCGAAGATCGGGGAGCGGGCGTTTGGCGAGATGGCAAGTCGATATCAACTTGTGCGCTTGCCGTCGAGCAGCCCGGCACATGCCGCTGTTCCATATGTCGAAAAGCTGGTTGCCTGGCGCAAGTTGCGTTGTTATCTGAAATGACTCACGGGTCGCTTCGGTTCGGCGATCCGGAATGCGGCGTTAAAGATCGGCATCGCTGGGCGAATGGCAGCGGAAAGCTTGGGCACAAAAAATCAGAGTCGGCGCATGTCTAACCTGCGTATGAGGCTGTCATTAGTCGGTCCCGCATAAGGTAGCCGAGGCAAGCGCAGCAGGACGCAGGAGGGAGATCGCGATTTAGAGAACTCCCAGAATCGATATTGATCTGATTGGTTTCCTGGGAGTTTGCGAGCCACGCCGATGAGCGCGCCCGGCTTTTTCCGCAGCCGACTGGATGCCATGATCGACCTTCGTCAACGGCGGAAGCGGTACGGTGTCTGGATGAATATGCGAATTGAATGAATTTAGATGAATTTCCGTTCCCTGCCTGCATCAGTTCCCGTACGAATTCAAGATTCGCAGTTTCGTGCCGATATCCTGAAAAATGGCGGACCGCCACCTGACGCGACATCACGTCGGTACCCGCCGATCGAATACCCAATTGACATTGCCTCACAGGCCATGGTGTAAGTCGGTTTTACAATAATAAGGTGAATTAATATGCGCACCGTTGTCCGTGCAGTCAGCCTGGTCACGCCGTTTGTGCTATTGAGCGCTTGTTCAGTCGTCGCTCCGCAATATTCCCCTGATGTCGACAACATTCAGTCGCTCAAAAGCGCCACTACTGCGCATGCGAAAATCGGCGCATTCGAATCCCATGCCGATGCCGGAAATTCATACCCCGTACCCTTACGGGCAAATATGATGAAGTCCCCAGTTGAGGATTCATTTGGCGCGTATCTTGCCGACGCCATGACAAAAGAGTTAGTGATGGCCGGCAAGCTCGCACCGCAAAGCGATGTCGAGATCAAGGCGACGTTACTGGAAAACGACGTTAGCGTCGGTGTTATAACCGGCGCCGCGAAACTATCGGCGCACTTCATCGTCATGCGCGCCGGCACCGTGCGTTACGATCAAATCAAATCCGCGCACACGCAATGGGATTCGGCATTCGCGGCAATGATCGCCGTACCGAAAGCGCGCGATGAATATCCGCTTGCCGTTCAGAAGTTACTCGGCGAGCTATACGCTGATCCCGCCTTCCTTGCGGCAATTCAATAACACACCAACCACCCCAAGAGGGGCCAAACACTATGGCATTGATTCGAATGATTGCCGCAGCGAGCGTGGTCGCGGCATTGTCAGGCTGTGCGCACGAAATCTCACTGACCGGCGACGCGAGCAAGATTCCGACTCTGTCGACAAAGCCGCTCGATAAAACTGTGGGTCTTGTCATCACAGACGATCAATTGGCGAGTGAAGTGATTACCCCCGGCGGCGGGGGAGACAAAGTGAGTTATCACCCGTACCACGACCTTGAATTGCCGATATACGTCAGCCTCGGTCACGTGTTTAAAAATGTGACCAAGCTCAAGAGCGTGCCGGATGCCGCAATGATTCAGGCCAAGCATCTAGATTACGTGATTGCGCCGACGATAAAGACGACGTCGTCGTCTCCGAGCCTTGTCACGTGGCCCCCGACGGATTTCTCGGTCACGCTCGCCTGTTCAGTGGCGGACCCGAGCGGTCAGACTGTGATCGCCGAGGACGTAACGGGTACCGGCCACGCAGAGTTTAGTCAATTCAAGCGCAATTTTAGCCTTGCCGGGCAGCTAGCAACGGCCGATGCCGTCTCCAAACTGCAATCGGCTCTGGCAAACGCGCCTGAATTGCAGAAGTAGTCGCGAGCGTGCGGCGCAGCTGAACGCGATGGCCCGGCTGCGCCACGCACTGCCAATGCTCGATTTGAAGACTCTAGCGATGCGCGCGGGTTCGATTTCACCATCGGGTGTGCGAGGACGCGAGCGCTATTGCATGGAGACCGGGGCGACGGGGCGCTAAGGGCTGGGCGTTCCAGGCGCAGGCTCACCAGTGTCAAATTGACCGAAACATCAACCAGTTCTGGCGACTAGTCGGTGACGTGATCGAACGGGATCTGGTTGGTGTGGACTATCCGACTCGCCTCGATACGTTGCTCGAATTTCGCATCGGGTTATGGGACGTTGTTGCTGAAGCTCGCCGCGCTGGAAGCCTCGACAGCCGCATACGTGACCATGCCGGGAACGATTTTGTCGCGCCGATCGATACGTTGCCGAATCTGGCAACGATCGCTTGCAACGGCGCGACCGCAGCCAGAATCGGGGTGCAAGCATTAGGCGAGCGCGGAGAGCGATATCGACTCGTCCGTTTGCCATCGAGCAGTCCCGCCTATGCTTCGGTCTCATACGCCCAAAAACTGGCTGTATGGCGACAGCTCGCCGGTGTTTGACCCGCCCGGGAATGGCTTGCCAGACCGCGATTCCGGGTTCGAATGTCTGACCGGTCGATCTCTGCGCGATGGTGTGCGGCGTATGATGCCCGGAGTATCACCTGCCGGTAACCAGTTCAGGATTGCCCAACGGAGCACGTTTCGAAATGGATAGATGGCAGGAAGAATTTGCTGCACTGAGAGCCATCGCCCTCGACTGCGGGCTGATGGAGGAGGTGAAGTGGGGCAACCCCTGCTTTACGTTTGAGGATCGGAATATCGTCCTTATCCACGGATTCAAGGAATATTACGCGCTTCTGTTTTTCAAGGGCGCCTTGATGAAGGATCCCGAGGGCATTCTGATCCAGCAGACGAAGAACGTGCAGGCGCCCAGGCAGATCCGCTTTGCCGCGCTTGATGAAATCGCCGCGAGAAAAACGATTTTGAGGGCTTATATCCTCGAGGCAGTCGAGGTGGAAAAATCTGGTCTGAAGGCAAAGAGAAAAACGACGGAAGATTTTCCGGTTCCAGCGGAATTCAAAATCAGGCTGGAGAGAATGCCCGCAGTCAAAAGCGCATTCGAGGCACTGACGCCGGGCCGGCAGAGAGCCTATCTCCTGCATTTTGCCGGTGCGAAACAGTCGAAAACCCGGGAATCCAGGATTGAGAAGTGCATTCCGCGCATTCTCCAGGGAAAGGGACTGGATGACCGGGATTGACGGGTGTCCAGCCCGCGAGGGCTATATTTCCCGGCAATCGTTAAGCATTTCCTCAGAATGAAAATGTACGATCTTGCGATTCCAAGCCGCCCCGGAAACGCATTTTGCCGCCCCTCACGAACGACGTCGCTCACGACAACTGGTCCACATGGATTCTGAGCCAGCGTCACGGCGACGATCAAGCCTATGAGCGCAACGTCCGCGCCGACATCACGAAATACGCGGACCGTGTGCTCGATTTTGTTCACCTTCGTCCCGGCATGACATTGGCCGACATCGGCACGGGCGACGGCCTGGTCGGCTTCCGCGCGATCGAAAGGTGCGGCGCGGCGATTCGCGTGCTTATGACCGATATCTCGGCTCCATTGCTCCGGCACACCAAAGAAACGGCCCAAGCCCTGGGTGTGAGCGCGCAGTGCGATTATTTGCAGGGCTCCGCCGAAAAAATGCAGGGCATTGCCGATGAATCCGTCGATGCCGCTACGATGCGTGCGGTTCTGGCGTACGTGGAGGACAAGCGAGCGGCGATGCGCGAGCTTCACCGTATTCTGAAACCGGGTGCCCGCTTTGCCATCGCGGAGCCGATCTTGCGCGACGAAGCGCTCGAAGTTTGCATGCTCAAGCGGTTGATCGATTCAGGCTCCATCGACACCGGTGACCCGTTCTTCCCGCTGTTGCTCCGATGCCGCGCGGCACAGTTTCCCGACACAGAGGAAAAGGCGCGTTCGCTGCCGATTACGAACTACGGCGAGCGCGACCTCGTCCGATACGCGATCGACGCGGGATTTACCGACATTCATCTGGAATTGCACATCGACGTGCAAACCGAAGACAGTCTTCCGTGGGAGACGTTTCGTCGTATTTCGCCTCACCCTTTGGCGCCCACGCTGGAAGAGGTCCTCGACACGCGATTCACGCACGAGGAACGCGAGTTCCTCGAAATTCGAATGCGGGCGATTTTCGAAAGCGGTAAGCAGCCCGGCGCGTCGCGCATTGCCTACCTGACGGCGAAAAAAACGTAGATATTGGAAAGTGTGAGATCGCCGCCCTTTTTTTGGGGCCGTGACGTTACGCCGCCCTCGCGGCGCCCGCATCGATGCGTCGGGTAAAACCCCTCGCCGCCGTGTTCCGCCAGGGCTCGCCATGGCAGATGAACCGACGCCGGTGTGCCGGCAAGAGTCGATTCAAGTCGTTCCCTTTCAGTCGAACCGGTGTCAGGCCCGATGCGTTTTTCGTCGGGAGAATGGATCACCTGAACGCGAATGTCGATCGAATAACCATGCCTGCCGCACCCAACTCGCCTCACGAAAGCAGACGGCTCACCGCCGTTCACAAAGTCAGATTGCTCGGTACCCCGGCCGAGGAGCGCTTCGACCGGATCACCCGGCTGGCCCGGCGGATTTTCAATGTGCCGATGGCCTGCATCGACATCGTCGGCGAGAAACTGGCGTGGCTCAAAAGCGTTCGGGGTTTCGACGGCTTCGAATGACTTCATAAGGATTCCTACTGTCACTACACGGTGCTGGACAGCGAAGTCTGCGTGATACGCGATGCTCGCGAGAACAAGCGCGTCAGCGACAGCGCCTTCGCTGACAATTGAGTCTTCTACGCCGGCGTGCCTTTGCTTTTCGACGGCGAACACGTCGGCGTGCTGTGTGTCGGTGATAACCGGCCCCGTGAGTTCAGCATCGACGAAATGGATAGTCTCGCCGACCTGGCGGAAATGGCGAATCACGAATTGCAGGTAGCCGCGTTGTCGGCGTCGCAGACGGCGCTCGCGTTGTCGAACGAAGAGCTTGAAATGAAGGCTCGCATCGACGTACTGACGCATCTGTGGAATTGATCTGGCGATCATGGAATTGCTCGACGCGGAGCTCGCGCGGCCGGAGCCGTCGTCGTTAGCGATACTGATGATCGACGTCGATTACTTCAAGGCCGTCAACGACACGCAAGGTCATGCGGCTGGCGATCAGGTCTTGCGCGTCGTGGCGCAGCGGCTGCGTGCGGGCGATGGATGCGGTCGGCCGGTACGGCGGCGAGGAATTCATGGTGGTGTTGTCGGGCGTCGATGAGGCCGAGGCGATTCGCGTCGGCGAGCGCGTTCGCGAGCAGGTCGCGAGGACTGAGATTCCGTTCGATCAGCAGGCATTCCGGTCACCTGCAGCATCGGCATCGCATTGGCAAAGCGTTCGAGCGACGCCGATGCGTTGATCCGCCGAGCCGATGGGGCGCTGTACCGGGCCACGACCGCCGGGCGCAATCGCGTCGAGATCGAGCGCGGGCTGGGCGCATAGGCGGCGCGAAGCGATTCGCGCTCGCCATTAACGGATTCGTAATGGCCGTTTTCGCAATGACCCTGCTTTCGTTCGATCAGCCGGAAGCGTGATCACCCACCCGCACCCGCAACGAAGCGACCTCGACCTCACCGGGCTCCAGCCATCTGAGCCCCAGCCGATGATGAATCGCATCGGGTAGCCCTAACCACGGCTCAACGCAGTAAAAATTCGACAGCTCGCGTCTGTTCGCAGACCGGTTCCCGGCAGACGCGCCGCCGCGCGACACGAGCGATATCACACGGCTGCATCACGGCGGGCCGTATGTGCTGTTCGGGCCGATGGAGCCCAAGTCGTGACGGTCGCGTCGATCCAGCCGGCGAGCGACTTCGGCGAGCATGACGGTAGCGTGCTCGTGCTGAACCCCGGCGTGAAAGGGCTCGCGGAGCCGGAGTTTGCCGGCGCGTTTTGAGGTGCGGTATCAGGCGCTGAATCGCTCGCCTGCACGAGCCGCTTCAGCGCGTTTCAGTGTCTCTCACGCATGTCGAGGCGGCGCGTTGCAAGGGCGCGAGGCGCGGCGAGTGCTATGCTCTCGTTCGCCCGAAAAACGCTTCTTTAGCACGACAACTTTCACATGACCACTCTGATCAAGCGCGCCTCCGCTGAGGCGCGCGCATTCCGCCAGACCCGCACTGCCCGCACCGCTGTCGCCACCGTGGAGCAGGAGCAGGCCGAGGCCAGCAACGCGCCGCGCGCAAAGACCGCGAGAACCGCAAAAACCGGTGCCCGCGCGCGCCGCGAAGCCTTCGACGACCTCGAGCGCGCACCGCGCATCGAAGCGCCGCGCAAGCCGCGTTTCGCGCCGGTGACGTTCTCGGAAGAGGACGGCGTGCGTTATCTGCACTTCGGCACCGAGTGGGTGCAGGGCGCGATGCGCCTGAAAAAGCCGCATCACATCGAGCTGGAATACGCGCAGCAGATGATGGCCTGGCTGCTGTTCCTCGCGACGCCTAAGCGTATCGTGCAACTCGGCCTCGGCTCCGCGGCGCTGACGAAGTTCGCGCACCACTACCTGCGCGGCGCGAAGGTCGAGGCGGTCGAGCTGAACCCGGCGGTCGTCGTGGCCGCGCGCACGATGTTCGAACTGCCGCCCGACGACGCGCGCCTCACCGTGCGCGAACTCGACGCGTGGGACTTCGTGAACGACCGCGCGAACCACGGCACGATCGGCGCGATGCAGATCGACGTCTACGATGCGACCGCCCGCGGCCCGGTGCTCGACAGCGTGGCGTTCTATCGCGCCGTGCGCGCGTGCCTGACCGATGCCGGCATCGCGACGATCAACCTCTTCGGCGATCATCCGAGCTTCGTGCGCAACATGAAGCGCCTGAACGAAGCGTTCGAAGGCCGCGTGATCGCGCTGCCGGAAGTGCACGAGGGCAATCGCATCGCGATCGCGTTTTCGGGTCCCGCGATCGAGGTGACGTACGAGGCGCTCGACAAGCGCGCGCGCGTACTCGAGACGACGCTCGGCCTGCCCGCGCACCAGTGGGTGAAGGCGCTGCGCGAATCGGGCGGTCAGATCGGCGAGACGTTCTCGATTTAAGCGGGAGCCTTCCCGCTTCCTCGTTCAGCAACACCCGGCCGGCGCGCGACGCGCCGGTCCTCGCGAAGCCGGCTCATAAAGACCGGCCGCAAAAACCGCACCCCAAAGGCTCGAATACCAATCCGGCCTTTGGGGTTTTTTATTGCGGTTTGAGAATGGGCAATCGCGTCGATGCGCCAGCGTGTGCTACGCGCTTGACAGCCGCCGCAGGATTGGGGTCCGCCCCGTCTTGACCTCGTGCCGCACGGTCGTTAGTCTTTTCCTGCTTTCGGGGACCTTGCCGGGGCGGTTGCAAGTCCATCGGCGTGCAAGGCCATCGGCCGCTCCACGGGGCGGTGCACACATCACTATAAGTAACGAGGAGACGTCATGGCTCACGACGCCGACGCAGGCAAGGGCAGCAAGCACTGGTTCTGGCTGCTGGTGCTTCCCTGGATCGCAATGGTCTGGGTGCCGTCGTACAACAAGATCGAACCCACGCTGTGGGATTTTCCGTTCTTCTACTGGTATCAGCTCCTCTGGGTGCTGATCAGTGCCGTCATCACGGCGTTCGTCTACATCAAGACGAAGCACAGCCATCGTGGCGATGAAGGAGGTGCGCAATGAACGTCACCGCAACCTTCGTCTTCATCCTGTTCTTCGTCGGCGTCACGATTCTCGGCTTCTTCGCCGCGAACTGGCGCAAGGGCGACCTCGCGCACCTCGACGAGTGGGGCCTCGGCGGCCGCCGCTTCGGCACGATCGTGACGTGGTTCCTGCTCGGCGGCGACCTCTACACCGCGTACACGTTCATCGCGGTCCCCGCGCTCGTGTTCGGTGCAGGCGCAACGGGCTTCTTCGCGCTGCCGTACACGATCCTGATCTATCCGTTCGCGTTCGTCGTGTTCCCGAAGCTGTGGGCTATCGCGAAGCGTCATCGTTATGTCACGTCCGCCGACTTCGTCAGTGCGCGCTACGGCAGCCGCATGCTCGCGCTTGCCATCGCCGTGACGGGCATCGTCGCGACGATGCCGTACATCGCGCTGCAGCTCGTCGGTATCGAAGTGGTGATCGGTGCGCTCGGCTTCGACACGACGGGCTTCGTCGGTGACCTGCCGCTCATCATCGCGTTCGCGATTCTCGCCGCGTACACGTACACGTCGGGCCTGCGCGCGCCGGCCATGATCGCGGTCGTGAAGGACATCCTCATCTACATCACGATCGCTGCCGCGGTCATCGTGATTCCCGCGCAGATGGGCGGCTTCGGCCACATCTTCGCTGCGATACCGGCGGAAAAGCTGCTGCTCAAGTCGCCGGATATGACGAGCCTGAACGGCTATAGCGCATACGCGACGCTCGCGGTGGGTTCGGCGCTCGCGCTGTTCCTGTACCCGCACTCGGTCACGGCGATTCTGTCGTCGGCGTCGGGCAACACCATTCGCCGCAACATGGCTCTGCTGCCCGCGTACTCGTTCGTGCTCGGTCTGCTCGCGCTGCTCGGCTACATGGCGTACGCCTCGGGTGTGCAGAACATGCCGGAGTTCGCGCCGTACTTCAAGGCCTTCGGGTCGAGCTTCGCCGTGCCGGCGCTGTTCCTGCACTTCTTCCCGTCGTGGTTCGTCGGCGTGGCGTTCGCGGCCATCGGTATCGGCGCGCTCGTGCCCGCCGCGATCATGTCGATCGCCGCTGCGAACCTCTATACGCGCAACGTCCACAAGGAGTTCGTCAACCGCAACATGACGCACGAGCAGGAGACCAACGTCGCGAAGTTCGTTTCGCTGATCGTGAAGGTCGGTGCCGTGGCGTTCATCATCGGGTTGCCGCTCAAGTTCGCGATCCAGCTGCAACTGCTCGGCGGTATCTGGATCATCCAGACGCTGCCGGCCATCGTGCTCGGCCTCTACACGCGCAAGCTCGATTACCGCGGCCTGCTGCTCGGCTGGGCCGTCGGCATCGGGACGGGCACGTGGATGGCGCTCACGCTGAAACTCGCGGGCTCGGTCTTTACGATCCACCTCTTCGGCATGGGGATCCCGGGCTACGCGGCGGTGTGGTCGCTGATCGTGAACCTCGTGGTGGCGATCGTCGTGTCCGTGCTCGTGCATGTCTTCGGCATGGAGAAGGGCGAGGACCGCACGCGTCCGGAGGACTATTACGACGTGGTCGAAAGCTGAGCGACGCCTGGCGTTCCGGCGGCGGGCCTGTGTCCGCCGCCTTCGCTGAACCGATGCCCGCAACGCCCAGTTGCGGGCATTCGTTTTTCTGGTGCACGATGATCGTTGCGACGCTGCTATAGTGCGCGTCGCGTTCTTTGCCCGGTTTTTGCCGCTTGCCTGTCGCTTTCGTCGTGTATTAGTTGCCGGTCCACGTTCCGCACGCGCCATGACCCGTTCCGATTCGAATTCCGATCACACGACCGCCGCCGCCGTCAGCCCCGCGCCGCCGCTGCGCCGCAGCCGTTCGCGCGCCGCGCGCATCTGGCACGCGCTCGCCTCGCCGTATTACCGCTATCGCAATGCACGGCTGATTCACAGCATCCGCGTCGGTCTTGCGATGCTGGCGTCCATCCTCGCGACGACCGGCATCAACATTCCGCACGGTATCTGGTCGTCGGTGACGGTGCTCGTCGTGATCGGCGGACTCCAGCATCACGGCAACATCCGCAAGAAGGCCACCGAGCGCTCGCTCGGCACGCTGCTCGGCGCGGGCATCGGCCTCGTGCTCATCATCGTGCAGGCGATCACGCATTCGATCGTGCTCACCTACGTGCTGATGTCGATCGTGGCGGGCGTCTGCGGCTGGCATGCGATCGGCAAGGCCGGCTATGTCGCGCTCCTCACGGCGATCACGATGTGCATCGTCGCGGGCCACGGCGACAACCTCATCGACACCGGCCTCTGGCGCACGCTGAACGTGATGATCGGGATCGTGATCGCGGTGGCGTTCTCGTTCGCGCTGCCGCTGCACGCGACGTACTCGTGGCGCTACCGGCTCGCCGACAATCTGCGCGACTGCGCGCGCGTCTACGCGCAGGTGGTGCGCGGCGAGCCGCTCGACGGCGACGAACTGGTGCAGACCTTCACGCGCCTGAACACGCGGCTTGTGCAACTGCGCGCGCTGATGCCGTCGGTGGCCAAGGAGATCGACGTGCCGCTCGCGCGGCTCGAACAGGTCCAGCGGCTGCACCGCTCGCTCCTGAGCGCGCTGGAAATGATGACGATGGGGATGCAGCGCTACGAGCAGCAACTCATCGAGGTGGCGTTCGCCGGGCGCGGCGCGCACGTGCGCGCCGCGCTGCTTCAGACGGCGCGGGCGCTGCGCTTCGGCGGCGGGCGCCATCCCGGGGCGGCGGCCAGGATGCCTCGCATGGCTCGCGCAGCGGGGGCGGGTGGCCGAAGTGACGCGCGTTTCGAGGATGACGGCGCATGGCCCGAGGCGCCGTCCGTTCCATCCGCGCCACTCGCGCCCGGGATGCAGGGACCGTACTGGATCGGGCTGCGCGTGGAGGAGCAGGTCGAGCAACTGCGTGCGCTGCTGCTCGAAACCGAGCCGCGCTGGAACATCGAGCGCGCCACGGCGCACCGCACGGTGTGACGCCGCGTGAGGCGCGCCGCGTTTGCGCGCGTTATCTGGCAGGCATTTCGAGCGGCGGCGCGCTGACCATCCACGGCACACCGAAGCGGTCGGTGAGCATGCCGAAGCCCGGCGACCAGAACGTCTTCTGGAACGCCATCGTCACGTTTGCGCCTTTGGCGAGCGCGTTGAAATAGCGTTCGGCGGTCGCGGCGTCGGGGGCGGTCAGCGACACGCTGAAACCCTGGAACTGGTCGTTCTTCGTCATGCAGCCGCCGTCGGACATCATGAGCTGCGCGTCGCCGACCTGGATCGTAGCGTGCATGATCTTTTCGGCGAATTCGGGCGGCATCGGATGCGCGGGATCGGGCGGCGCTTCCTTGAAGCGCATCTTGAACAGTTCCTTCGCGCCGAGCGCTTCGCTGTAGAACGCGATCGCTTCCTCGCAGGTGCCGTTGTAGAACAGGTAGGGCTGGATTTGCATCGTCGGATTCCTTGCGGATGGGACGTCGGGCCGGCCCGGGCTGGGGCCGGATCGTGCGGCAGGAAGGACGCCGCTGCCCTGATTCTAGGCGTGCGGGTTCGTGCCAGCGTGCAAATTGTCGGCCAGGGTTTGTTAGGGCGGAGGCGGGAATGGAGGGTGCGGAGGCGGCTGCGCGGACGGCAAGCCGGGGCGCAAAGCCTCCGGTGCCCGTTGCGGCGCGGCGTGCTTAATGGACCGATGGAGCGACGGAGCGATGGCCGAACGGGCCGGTAGCGGCCCGCCGGTGTTGCCACCGCGCGAAAGGGACGAAAGGAACGAAAGGGGCGCACCACACGGGTACGCCCCTTTAGCGCGGGATCGCCACGTCAGCGCGTCAGTGCGCGCGCAGTTCCTCGATGAGCTTTTCGAGCTTCAGGGCGTCGGCGGCGAACGCGCGGATGCCTTCCGCGAGCTTTTCCGTCGCCATCGCGTCGTCGTTCACGAGGAAGCGGAACGATGACTCGTCCACCGGCACGCGCGCGACTTCCGCGTTCCTCGACGCCTCCGGCGAGAGCTTGCGCTCGACCGTTGCCGTGCTGTCCTGGAGCTTTTGCAGCAGGTCCGGGCTGATCGTGAGCAGGTCGCAGCCCGCGAGTTCGACGATCTGGCTCGTGCTGCGGAAACTCGCGCCCATCACCTCGGTCTTGTAGCCGAACTTCTTGTAGTAGGCGTAGATGCGGCGCACCGACTGCACGCCCGGATCGTTCGCGCCGCCGTCCTTCGCCTCGTCCCAGTTCGGACCCGCGGCCTTCTTGTACCAGTCGTAGATGCGGCCGACGAACGGCGAAATCAGCTGCGCGCCCGCTTCGGCGCACGCCGCGGCCTGCGCGAGCGAGAACAGCAGCGTCATGTTGCAGCGGATGCCGTCCTTTTGCAGCACCTCGGCCGCGCGGATGCCTTCCCACGTCGACGCGAGCTTGATCAGCACGCGCTCGCGCGGGACGCCGGCCGCCTTGTACAGCTCGATGATGTGATGGGCCTTGTCGATCGACTTCTTCGTGTCGAACGAGAGGCGCGCGTCGACTTCGGTCGAGACCCGGCCCGGGATGATCTTGAGGATCTCGGTGCCGAAGGCGATCAGCAGGTGATCGATGATCGATTCGAGCGATTCGCCTGCGTGATCGCGCACGGTTTTTTCGAGCAGCGGACGGTACTCGGCCTTCTGCACGGCCTTGAGAATCAGCGACGGATTCGTCGTCGCATCCCGCGGCTTGTACTGCGCGAACTGCTGGAAGTCGCCCGTGTCGGCGACGACGGTGGTGTACTGCTTCAGCTGGTCGAGTGCGGTAGTCATGTCAGGCCTTGAAGGCGCGGGCGCGCCGTGACGGTTGAAGGTTGAACGGCCGTGCGCCCGAGGGCGCAGTTGCGGCACGCCGCGAAACGCGATGGGGCGCAATGGCGGCGCCGCACCTCGCGCGACGGACAGCAGGGTTCGCGGGGATGCGGCTCACGACAGTCATTTTATGGCGGATCGGCGTGCGTTGCGACGACGTGGCTAAACCCGACGTGGCTAAACCCGCCGCCCGAGCCTGTGCTCAGTTGCGTACTCAGGCCCGCCGCGCGTTCAGCACGACCTGCGTGATCACGCCCGCGACGAGTCCCCAGAATGCCGCGCCGATCGACAGCAGCGTGAGGCCCGAGGCCGTCACCATGAACGTGACGAGTGCGGCTTCGCGCTGCTTCGCGTCCTGCATCGCGTTGGTGAGGCCGCTCATGATCGAGCCGAAGAGGGCGAGGGCCGCGATCGAGACGACGAGCGCCTTCGGGAACGCGGCAAAGAGCGCGGCGATGGTGGCGCCGAACGTCCCCGCGATCAGATAGAACACGCCGCACCAGACGGCGGCCATGTAGCGTTTCGTGCGGTCTTCGTGCGCGTGGGGTCCGGTGCAGATCGCGGCCGTGATGGCGGCGAGGTTCACGCCGTGCGAGCCGAACGGCGCGAGCACGAGCGACGCGAGGCCCGTCGTCGCGATGAGCGGCGATGAGGGCGCGATCGTGTGGTTGTAGCCGTCGGCGCGCAGGACGGCGATGCCGGGCACGTTCTGCGACGCCATCGCGACGACGAAGAGCGGAATGCCGATGCTCACGGTCGCCGCGACGGAGAACGCGGGCATCGTGAACACGGGTTTCGCGACGGCCACGCGGAAGTGGCTGAAGTCGAGCAGGCCGAGCGCGGCGGCGGCCGCGATGCCGACTCCAAGCGTCGCCACGATCGCATAGCGCGGCAGGTAGCGCTTGATGACGAGGTACGCGAGGAACATCGTGAGCACGAGCGGCGTCTGGTACTGCGCGGCGCGGAAGATCTCGATGCCGATCTCGAAGAGGATGCCCGCGAGCAGCGCGGCGGCGATGCCCGCCGGGATGCGCTTCATGAGCGTGTCGAACCAGCCCGTGAGGCCGACCGCCGTGAGCAGCACCGCGCAGACGAGGTACGCGCCGATCGCCTCGGCATAGGGCACGTGGGGCAGCGAGCTGATGAGGAGCGCCGCACCGGGCGTGGACCACGCGACGACGATCGGCGCGCGGAACCACAGCGAAAGGCCGATCGTGCAGACGGCCATGCCGATGGAAAGTGCCCAGATCCACGAGGAAATCTGCGCCGCGCCCAGATGCGCGGCCTGGCCGGCCTGGAACATCAGCACGAGCGAACTCGTGTAGCCCGTCATCATCGCGACGAAGCCGGCGACGATCGCGGAGACCGACGTGTCCGCGAACGGCCGCAGCGGTCCCGGCCGCAATGCCCGGAGGTCGGGGGATGAAGGGGCGCGCATGCTGGGTGTCTCCTGGTCGTGTCTGTGTGTTGTGACGGCGTTACTTGCTCATCGCGCGCATGGCCGCTTCGAGCCCGGCGATCGTGAGCGGGTACATGCGGTGCCCGAGAATCTCGCGGATGACCGACACCGACTGCCGGTACTCCCACAGCCGCTCGGGCTCGGGATTGAGCCACGCGAAGCGCGGGAAGTGATCGGCGAGACGGCGCAGCCACACGGCGCCCGCTTCCGCGTTGTTGTACTCGACCGAGCCGCCCGGCTGCAGTACCTCGTACGGGCTCATCGTGGCGTCGCCGACGAAGATCAGCTTGTAGTCGGGCGTGAACTTGTGCAGCAGGTCCCACGTGGGCGTGCGCTCCGCGTGGCGGCGGCGGTTGTTCTTCCACAGATGGTCGTAGACGCAGTTGTGGAAGTAGTAGAACTCGAGATGCTTGAACTCGGCCTTGGCCGCCGAAAACAGCTCTTCGGTGCGCCGGATGTGATCGTCCATCGAGCCGCCCACGTCGAGCAGCATCAGCACCTTCACGTTGTTGTGCCGCTCGGGGATCATCCTGATGTCGAGCCAGCCCGCGTTCGCGGCCGTGCTGCGGATCGTGCCGGCCAGATCGAGTTCCTCGGCCGCGCCTTCGCGTGCGAAGCGGCGCAGCCGCCGCAGCGCGACCTTGATGTTGCGCGTGCCGATCTCGACCTGATCGTCGTAATCGCGAAACGCGCGCGCGTCCCACACCTTCACCGCGCTGCGCTGGCCGCCTTCGCCGCCGATGCGGATACCCTCGGGGTTATAGCCGCCGTGGCCGAACGGCGACGTGCCGCCCGTGCCGATCCACTTGCTGCCGCCTTCGTGGCGCTCCTTCTGCTCTTCGAAGAGCGCCTTCAGGCGCTCCATGAGCTTGTCGAGGCCGCCCATCGCTTCGATCTGCGCGCGCTGCTCGGGCGTGAAGTCGCGTTCGAGCCGCTTTTTGAGCCAGTCCTCGGGGATGTCGAACGCGAGTTCCGACTTCTTCTCGATGCCGCGGAAATACGCGCCGAACGCCGCGTCGAAGCGGTCGAAGTATTGCTCGTCCTTCACGAGCGTCATGCGCGCGAGGTAGTAGAACTCGTCGAGCGACGGCGCGATCACGCGCGACTTGAGCGCTTCGACGAGCGTCAGGTACTCCTTCACGGAAACCGGCAGCTTCGCGTCGCGCAGCGTGTAGAAGAAGTCGATCAGCATGCTGGGGCCTCCGGGCTCGCGGCTATTCTCGCGTGAGCGTTGCGTTCAGCGATTGTGGCGGTTCATGTAGATGAGGCGCTCGAACAGGGTCATGTCCTGTTCGTTCTTGAGCAGCGCGCCCGCGAGCGGCGGCATCGACTTCTGGCCATCGGCCGCGCGCAGCGCTTCGGGCGGAATCTCTTCCGCGAGCAGCAGCTTGAGCCAGTCGAGCAGTTCGGACGTCGAAGGCTTTTTCTTCAGGCCCGCGACGTTGCGCAGCTCGAAGAAACTTTCGAGCGCCGCGTTTAGCAGCGCCTTGCGGATGCCCGGATAGTGCACCTCGACGATGCGCTGCATCGTGGCCGGATCGGGGAAGCTGATGTAGTGGAAGAAGCAGCGGCGCAGGAACGCGTCGGGCAGCTCCTTCTCGTTGTTCGACGTGATGATGACGAGCGGGCGCTGTTTCGCCTTCACGAGTTCGCGCGTCTCATAGACGTAAAACTCCATGCGGTCGAGTTCGCGCAGCAGATCGTTCGGGAATTCGATGTCGGCTTTATCGATCTCGTCGATCAACAGCACGCTTTGCTGCTCCGATTCGAACGCCTGCCACAGCACGCCCTTCACGATGTAGTTGCGGATGTCTTTCACGCGCTCGTCGCCGAGCTGCGAATCGCGCAGGCGCGAGACCGCGTCGTACTCGTAGAGGCCCTGCTGCGCCTTCGTCGTCGACTTGATGTGCCACTGCATGAGCGGCAAGTCGAGTGCCGCGGCGACTTCCTCGGCCAGCATCGTCTTGCCGGTGCCGGGCTCGCCCTTGATGAGCAGCGGGCGCTTCAGCGTGAGCGCGGCGTTGACCGCGAGCTTGAGATCGTCGGTGGCGACGTACTGCGATGAGCCTTCGAAACGCATGGCGCACATGGTGAACCGCTCGCTCAAAAAAATTCCAGTATAAGTCAGATGGTGGGTCGCGTCGGACGCCTCGCGAAGAGGGGCTGGTCTGCCCCCCGGGGTGTCCCTGGGGTCGTGCCGGAGCGCCCGCCTAAGCCCGCCGGGCGGTCCGCGCCGTGTGGACGTGCGGCCTGGCGTCGCGGTACAATCGGTTCGATTTTTTTCGGCCTGCACGGCGACGCAAAAGCAAAAACAAAAACAAAAAAACGGCAGTACCTACGGCGCAGGCTGCCGCCTGCGGTTCGAGCTTTCGATACCCCTCAAGCCAGGTAGGGTGCTATGAAAAAAATTGTCGGCAGGCACGTCATGTTCGGAGCGTTGACAGTGCTGGCGGGCTTCGCGCTCACGGCTCACGCGGACATCGTGGGCAACGCGAAGGCGGGGCGGGACAAGGTGGCGATGTGCATCGGCTGTCATGGTATTCCCGACTATCGCACCGCTTACCCCGAGGTCTATCGCGTGCCCATGCTGGGCGGGCAGAATGCCCAGTACATCATGAACGCGCTGCACAGCTACAGGAAAGGCGACCGTCACTTCGAGACGATGCACGCGATCGCCGCGTCGCTCAGCGATCAGGACATCGCCGATATCGCGGCTTATTACGCGTCCCAGACGGCTGCGACGAAGAGCAATCCTGAGAAGTGAGCGGTGGCTGGCCGTAATGAACCGCACGGGACCCGAGCAAGCGCTGTGGCGCGGGGGCAAGCGTTGAAGCGCTGACTCCCGCCGACAAAAGGAGAATTCATGAACAAGCCAACCCAGGCCGCGCAGTCTTTCTTCGCCGACGCTTTCCGCTTCGCGCCCGCGCCGTTCATCAAGGGCGCCGCGTGCGCGGCGACGCTGGCCGCGATGCTCGCGCTGAACCCGGCCCGCGCCGCCGACGCGGCCAACGGCAAGGTGCTCGCCGACGCCCATAACTGCGCCGCCTGCCACGGCGTCAACCTGAACAAGCCGGTGAGCCCGGAATATCCGAAGCTCGCGGGCCAGCACGGCGACTACATCTTCTGGGCGCTGCGCCAGTACCAGATGGGCAGCGGCAATCCGCATCTGGGCCGCAGCAATCCGATCATGCAGGCGCAGGTGCAGAGCCTCTCGCAGCGCGACATGAGGGATCTCGCCGCGTATATCGAGTCGCTCCAGGGCGATCTGGTCAACAAGAAGTGACAGCGATGCGCTGACCGCGCGGCTCGCATCGCCCGCGTCGCGTATTGCAGCAACGCGTACAACGAAGGCACCCCGCGAAGGCATGACCTTCGCGGGGTGCTTTTTTATGCGTCGCGGGCCGGCGGCGCGCGCGAGGGCGCAGCCGGTTCAGCCGTGCCTCAGTCCCGTGAAGCGCGGCGCTCGATGCGGGCGAGATAGGCGTCGGTATCGGGCGGCGTGTTGGTGCGCTGCGCTTCCCAGATCGTTTCGCCGAGGCATTCCATGATCGCGTGCTGCGCGTCGTGCGTGGAGCCGAGCCGCGCCGCGAGCCGCTCGTGCGCCGCGCGGATGCCGGGCGGCTGATCGATCGACAACTGCTCGCTGATCGCGAGGTGCATCGACAGATGCAGGAACGGATTGCTCTGGCCGCGCTCGGGCGAGTAGTCCTGCGCGGCTGCCGCCTCGGCATCGGTGAGTTCGGTGTGGTACTCGGGATGCTCGACGATCCAGTCGGCGGCGATCGCTTCGAGCGGCGTGAGGATTTCCCCCGCGCGCTGCTTGCGCCAGGTTTCGGTGAAAAAGCGGCGGACTTCGTCGCGGCTGGGATTGAACATCTTCTATCCGGTGGGACGTGAGATAAGGCGTTTGAAGCAATCGAGCATTTTACGCCGCGCGGCGCAGGCCCGCTCGCGGCGCTCAGCGTTCGGGCGGCGGCGTCTTCGGCTTGAACTCGCAGAGCGGTTCGATCACGCAGTGCCAGCATTCGGGGCGGCGCGCCTTGCACACGTAGCGTCCGTGCAGGATCAGCCAGTGATGCGCGTCCCGGCGGAACTCGTCCGGCGTGAATTTTTCGAGCGCGGCTTCGACGGCCCGCACGTCCTTGCCGGGCGCGAGCCCGGTACGGTTCGCAACCCGAAAGATATGCGTATCGACGGCGATCGTCGGCTGGCCGAAAGCCGTGTTCAGCACGACGTTGGCCGTCTTGCGGCCGACGCCGGGCAGACCTTCCAGCGCCTCGCGCGTCTGCGGGACTTCGCCGTCGTATTGCGCGAGCAGGATCTCGCAGGTCGCGATGACGTTCTTCGCCTTCGTGCGATAGAGGCCGATAGTCCGGATGTAGTCCGCGACGCTCTCCTCGCCGAGCGCGAGCAGCTTGCGCGGCGTGTTCGCGACCGGAAACAGCTTGCGCGTGGCCTTGTTCACCGACACGTCGGTCGCCTGCGCCGAGAGCATCACGGCGATCAGGAGTTCGAACGGCGTCGTGTACTCAAGCTCGGGCAACGGATGCGGATTGAGGCTCTGCAGCGTTTCGTAGAGGGCTCGGCGCTTGGTGGCGTTCATGGCTCGTGGGCGTGGTCGTGGTCCGCTGAAGTTGGCTGAGGCTGGCTCAGGCGGACGTGTCGTCGTTCTTGCCGTGCTGTGGTGCGGGGGCATCGGCGCCGTCCTGCGCGGATTCGTCGATGCCGAGGCGGCGACGGCGCGCCTCGACGGCGTCGATCTGTGCCTGCACGTCGGCGCTGACGTTCCCGGTATTGCGCGGGCCCAGGCCGTGCTCGACCAGCTCCGCCTTCTTGCGACGCGCGCGTTCGAGCGCCGCCGCGATGATCGCTTTCTTCTTCGCTTCGGCGTCGTCGGCGGGCGTGGATGCGGCTTGCTCGCTTGCAGCCGCCGCCGCCGCCGCAGTCGCAGCCGATCCAGCCGTTCCAGCGCTGGACGCCGCGCCGGCCGCCGCCCGCCGGGCGGCGAGCCGCGCTTCGGCCGCGGCGCGTTCGCTCGCGAGCCGTGCCTGACGCCGGTCGTGGCGCACGCGCGCCTCGCCGGCCTGTTGCTGCGTCCAGGCGTCCCAGCCCGTCGCCTCGCCGGTCACCGGGATCATGGCGATGCAGTCGACGGGGCACGGCGCCACGCACAGATCGCAGCCCGTGCAGAGGTCCGCGATGATCGTGTGCATCTGCCTGGGCGCCCCGAGGATCGCATCGACGGGACACGCCTGCATGCACAACGTGCAGCCGATGCACAGGCTCTCGTCGATGAACGCGACGGGACGCGCACGCTCGACGCCGTTCTCGGGATTGATCGGAATGACGGGCTTGCCGAGCAGCGTCGCGAGACGCGCGACGCCTTCGGCGCCGCCGGGCGGGCACTGGTTATAGCCGGCCAGGCCGGCGGCGACGGCTTCGGCGTAGGGCCGGCATCCGTCGTAGCCGCACTTCGTGCATTGCGTCTGGGGCAGCAGATCCTCGATGCGGTCTGCGAGTGTTTTTGGATCGTTCACGGTTACGGCATCAGAGCGGGGCGGGCTGGTCCGGGTGGATCGCGGTGAGGCTCGCGCGCCGCAGGGAGAGGGCGCGTGGTTATCGCGCCAAAGTTCGCATTATCGCCGATTTCCCGCATTGCGATTGGCGGGCCATGTGCCATAATCGAAGCGCTTAATTTGAAATATTCCGTAACACTGACCGGTAAGCACGTCGAAAGGCGGCGTGCAACAACGCGAATAGAACCGGCCAGCAAAACAGCGAAAGCAAGACCGTAGGACGAAGGGTGAAGGGTGTCTGTCCATTAACCTGGCGCGCCTCGTTCAACGCTGTCACCCGGATGTCGGAAAGCGGGCGAAAACGGGCCGGGAGACGGCCCGGCAGCGTGATCCGGAAAACGCGGCTTACCGAGCTAACTTGCCACCATGAATCAGCCGAAAATCAAAAGAGATCCTGAAGGCACACGTCGCCGCATCCTGCTCGCCGCGGCAGAAGAGTTCGCAAGTGGGGGGCTGTTCGGCGCGCGCGTCGACCAGATCGCACGCCGCGCGGAAACCAACGAGCGCATGCTCTATTACTACTTCGGCAGCAAGGAACAACTGTTCACTGCTGTGCTCGAGCACGCGTTCAGCGCGCTCAACGAAGCTGAACGCACGCTCGACCTCGCCGATCTCGCACCGGTCGAGGCGATCACGCGGCTTGCGCATTTCGTGTGGGACTACTACCGGGATCATCCCGAGTTCCTGCGGCTCATCAACAACGAGAACCTGCATGAAGCGCGATACATGCAGAAGTCCACGCGAATCCGCGAGATGATTTCGCCGATCGTCGCGACGTTCGCGGCGATTATCGCGCGCGGCGAGGCGGCGGGGCTGTTTCGCGCGAACCTCGATCCGCTGCGGGTCTACGTGACGCTCTCGGGTATGGGCTACTACATCGTGTCGAACCGCTTCTCGCTCGCCGCGACGCTCGGGCGCGACTTCAGCTCGGGCGCCGAGCATGCCGAGATGGTCCGGCTCAACACGGAAATGATGCTCGCGTTCCTGATGCGCAAGTAACGCCGTTCACGTGCAAGAGGCAGCACAGAGGGCGCGCCGCGCATGACGGCGCGCGGGTTGCGCGCGTCGTGCTGTCTGGATGACGGTGATGCTCGCGGGGTTCGTGCTGCGCTTTGACGCGCAGCAGGCCGGTACTCAGGCGACCGCGTTTTCGTCCGCGCGCTGCTTCGTCTGCTGATGACGGCGGATGAACTCGCGCAGCTGCGGATAGATGATCGTGCGCCAGCGGCGGCCCGAGAAGATGCCGTAGTGGCCGCACTTCTCCGCTGTCAGGTGATGCTTGTCTTCCTCCGGGATGCCCGTGCACAGATCGTGCGCGGCGCGCGTCTGGCCTGCGCCCGAGATGTCGTCGAGCTCGCCTTCGATCGTGAGGAGCGCCGTGGTCCGGATGTCCTGCGGACGCACGCGCTCGCCTGCCACGTCCCACGTGCCCTCGGCGAGGCGGAAATCCTGGAACACCGTCTGGATGGTCTCCAGATAATATTCGGCGGCCATGTCGAGCACCGCGTTGTATTCGTCGTAGAACGTGCGATGCGCTTCGGCATCCTCTTCGTCGCCGCGCAGGAGACTCTTGTAGAAGTCCCAGTGCGAGGCGGCGTGGCGGCCCGGGTTCATCGCGACGAAGCCCGCGTGCTGCAGGAAGCCCGGATACACCGCGCGGCCTTCGCCCGGATAGTTCGCGGGCACCGTGTGGATCACGTTGTTCTTGAACCATTCGAGCGAACGCTCGGTGGCGAGCGAGTTGACCGACGTGGGGCTGCGGCGCGCGTCGATCGGGCCGCCCATCATCGTCATCGTGAGCGGCGTGTCCTCGCCGCGGCTCGCCATCAGCGAAATGGCGGCGAGCACCGGCACCGTCGGCTGGCACACGGAGAGCACGTGGAGGTTCTTCGCGCCGATATGGCGGATGAATTCCTGGATGTAGGCGACGTAGTCGTCGAGGTGGAACGGACCCGCTTCGACCGGCACCATCCGGGCGTCGACCCAATCGGTGATGTAGACCTTGTGTTCCTGCAGCAGCGTGGTGACGGTGTCGCGCAGCAGCGTCGCGTGGTGGCCCGAGAGCGGCGCGCACACGAGCACGACGGGCTCATCCTTGAGCGTGGTGACGGCGCTGCTGTCGTCGGCGTAGCGCTTGAAACGCAGCAGGCGGCAGAAGGGCTTTTCGATGATCGTCTGCTCGACGATCGGAATGTTGAAGCCGTCCTTCACGATCTGGCGGATGTCGAACTGCGGCTTTTCGTAGTCCTTGCCGAGCCGGTAGAGCAGTTCATAGCCGGCGGCGAGGCGCGTGGCGCCCGGCACCAGCGAAAACGGGCTCGCGGGATTCGAAAACGATTTGGAGGCCGCCTGGGCCCAGGCGGTCATCGGGCTCAGCAGGGCGCGCTGAAATTCGCGGATGTGGTAGAGCATGGGTGCTCCAGCGTCAGAGTGTGGTTTGTATCCGGGGCATCCGGGGCGCGCGGGCTGGCGCGTCTGAAAAGCGTGCCGGACGGGTTGGAATTGTTTCGGGCGCTGCATCGGTCGGGGCGATCAAAGCGGTCAACGCAGTCATGCGCATGGCTCATGCCGGTTCCTCAGGTACCCATCCCCGGGGTACCCCTCCTTAGTTAGGGTGCCAGATCGTTGTGCAACGCAACAACCCTAGTGTAACGCAGCTTGGATAATCCTGACGCATGCGTCACTGCGCCGCAACGAATTCCGTCTCCGCGGATACACCCGCACACGGCGGATGGCCGGTTTCCCTGGCCATTTCCTGCTCGTGGCGCATCAGGTTCAGGCCCGTGTGGACGAGCGCGACGTGCGAAAACGCCTGCGGGAAATTGCCGACGAGGCGCCCCGCAATGGGGTCGTATTCTTCGGACAACAGCCCTACGTCGTTCGCGAGCGACAGCAGGCGCTCGTACATGCGGCGTGCGTCGTCCATGCGGCCTTGCAGCGCGAGGTTGTCGACCATCCAGAAGCTGCACGCGAGGAACGTGCCTTCGCCGGGCGGCAGGCCGTCGTTGAATTCCGTGGTGCGGTAACGCATCACAAAACCTTTACACATCAGATCGCGCTCGATGGCGGCGACCGTCCCGGCGATGCGCGGGTCCGACGCCGGCAGGAAGCCGACGAGCGGCATGAGCAGCAGGCTCGCGTCGAGTTCGGCGCCGTCGTAGGTCTGCGTGAACGTGTTCAGTTCCGTGTTGAAGCTGCGCGCGCAGATGGTCGCGTGGATCGTGTCGCGCACCTCGCGCCAGTGGTCGAGCGGCCCCGGCAGACCGAACTTCTCCGCCGACCGGACCGCGCGCTCGAACGCCACCCACGCCATCACCTTCGAGAACGTGAAGTGCTGGCGGCCGCCGCGCGTCTCCCAGATGCCCTCGTCGGGCTCGGTCCAGATCGTTTCGAGGTGGTCGAGCATCGCGGCCTGGATCGACCACGCGGTTTCGTCGGCCTGCAGCCCGCCCACGCGTGCGAGATGCAGTGCGTTCGCCACTTCGCCGTACACGTCGAGCTGCAACTGCCCGACCGCGTTGTTGCCGATACGGACGGGCTTCGCACCCTCGTAGCCGCACAGCCAGTCGACCTCGAATTCGGGCAGGCGGCGCTCGCCCGCGAGCCCGTACATGATCTGCAACTGCGACGGCGAGCCCGCCATCACGCGGCCGAGCCACGCGCGCCAGGCGCGCGCCTCGTCGTAGTAGCCGCCGCGCATCATGGCGAGCAGCGTGATCGTCGCGTCGCGCAGCCAGCAGTAGCGGTAGTCCCAGTTGCGCGTGCCGCCGAGCTGCTCGGGCAGCGAAGTCGTCGGCGCGGCGACGATGCCGCCGGTCGGCCCGTACGCGAGCGCCTTCAGCGTGATGAGCGAGCGGCGGATCGGCCCGGCCCAGCGGCCCTCGACCGTGCCGCGCGCCGACCATTCGGTCCAGAAGTTCTCGGTGCGCGCGAGCGCCGTGAACGGGTCGCGCGGCGGCGGCATGCGCAGGTGCGAGGCCGCGTACGACATCGAGAACGGCACGCGTTCGCCTTCCTTCACCTCGAATTCACCGATGGTTCGCATGTTTTCGCCGCGCAGTTCGACCGGCGTGCGCAGGACGACGGAATCCGGGCCGACGATCGCCTTGATGCCGCTCTCGTACGTGAGCTGGCTCACCCACGGCACCGAAAAACCGTAGTCGAAGCGCAGCACGAGTTCCATGTTCATCCGGACGGTGCCGCGCCGGCCCACCACGATCCGCACGAGTTCCGACCAGCCGTTGCCGGGTGTCATGAAGTCGATCAGCGTGACGGCGCCGTCGGGTGTCTCGAAGTCGGTTTCGAGGATCAGCGTCTCGCCGCGGTAGCGGCGCGTGGCGGTGATTTCGACGCCGTCGTCTGGGGCCGGTGCGATCAGCCAGCGGCCGTTCTCCTCGGTGCCGAGCAGCGCGGCGAAGCACGCGCCGGAGTCGAATCGCGGCCAGCAGAGCCAGTCGATGGATCCGGCACGGGAGACGAGCGCGGCCGTGTGGCCGTCGCCGATGAGGGCATAGTCTTCGATGGGAGCGGGCATGGTGAGCGGTCCGGCAGGCGTTGTACGGTTGGATGGCACGTGCACGGACAAGATTAGTGGGTGCGGGGCCGCTCATGCAACGCGTTTCGCTGCCGGCCACCGCCCGGCGAGGTGTGGCGCGACGGCCGCGGATCGTTCAGAGGTGGCCGTTGACGCCGAAGAGTCCGATCACGCCCATGATGATCAGGTAGAGCGCGACGATGTAGTTGAGCAGGCGCGGAACCGCGAGTATCAGGATGCCCGCGATCAGCGAGGCGAGCGGGCCGAAGCTAAGATGGATGTTCATGTTCGCTTCCTCGTTTGCTCCCGGGTTGTTCCTGGTCGGCCTGGTCGGCCTGGTCGGGCGGGCGCGCACCGCGCGCGGGTGCGCGACCTCTCCTATACTCCGTCCAGTTTCGTCAGAGTCAGAACATGGCGCGCTCGCGCGCCGCAGCCGATCCGCTTCGCTGTCTTCGTTGCGCAAGCAAAAGGAGGTCGACATGTTCTTGCGCGCAGCGCACGCATACGCCGTGCCTGGTTACTCCCGGGTTCGCTTGCGCGGACTTTTCCATCAGATCGTCAAGGGTTTCGTCATCATGGCCTCGGTCGCCGCCGCGTCTGCCTTCGCTCAATCGTCCGCCGCCGCCGCGTCTGCGGACGGCATCTATGACCTGCTCGTCGGGACCTATACGGGCGGCAAGAGCGAAGGGCTCTACGTCTACCGTTTCGACACGAAGACCGGCGACGCGACCCAGGTGAGCGTCGCGAAGACGGTGAATCCGTCGTATCTGGTCGTGAGCCGCGACCGACGCTTCGTCTATGCCGTCAACGAACTGCCCGGCGACAACGGCCCGGCCACGCAACGCGGCGGCGTGAGCGCGTTCGGTTTCGATCCCGCGAGCGGGCAGCTCACGTTTCTGAACCAGGTGTCGTCCGAAGGCAACGATCCGTGCTATCTGAGCCTCGCGCCGGATGGGCGCCATCTGTTCGTCGCGAACTATTCGATCGCGGCCGATCCGGGCGGCAGTTTTTCGGTGCTGCCCATCGGGGACGACGGCAAGCTCGGCGCCGCCGTGCTCACCGTGCATCACGAGGGCGGCGGCCCGGTGAAGGGGCGTCAGGACAATGCCCACATCCACTCGACCGTGTTCTCGCCCGACGGCCATTTCCTCTACGCGCAGGATCTCGGCGCCGACAAGCTCTACGCCTACCGCTACACGCCCGACGGCAGCCGCGGCCTCGTCAGTCCGGCCGGGTGGCGCTACACGCCGATGAAGACCGGGTCCGGCCCGCGCCATCTGGTGTTCGGCAATGACGGACGCCACGCGTATCTCACGAGCGAACTGGCCTCGACGGTCACCGTGCTTCGCGTTCAGGACGGGCCTCTCGTGCCCGAACAGATCGAGCCGCTCGCCGAACCGGGCTTCAAGGGCGTGGTGGCCGCGGCGGCGCTGCATCTGTCGCCGGACGGGCGCTTCCTCTATGTGTCCAATCGCGGCGATGCCAACGACATTTCGATCTTCGCCGTCGACGAAGCGAGCGGGAAGCTCTCGCGCATCGGGCGTCAGTCGAGCCTCGGCCGGGCGCCGCGCGAGTTCGCCATCGATCCGACCGGCCAGTGGCTCATCGTCGGCAACCAGGACAGCGACACCGCTTACGTGTTCCGTCGCGATCCGCGGACCGGCCTGCTCGGGCCGCAGCCGAAGCGGCTGGACATCGGGTCGCCCGTCGATTTCAGGTTCGTTACGCCGTAACGCGTCTGTGTGGTGATTCGGTGAGGGGTAGAAGGGCGCGGCGCGTGCCGCGCCCCGCTCACTCGGCCTGGCCGGGCACGAGCACTTCGCGGCTGCCGTTGATGCCCATCGGCGAGACGAGGCCCGCCGCCTCCATCTGCTCGACGAGCCGCGCCGCGCGGTTATAGCCGATGCGCAACTGCCGCTGCACCGACGAGATCGACGCGCGGCGCGTGCGTACGACGAACGCAACGGCTTCGTCGTAGAGCGGATCGGCTTCGGCATCGGGCGAATCGCCGAACAGATCCTGCGGCGCGCCCTCCGAGGCCGGACCGTCGAGAATCCCTTCCACATACTCGGGCTCGCCGAACTGCTTCAGATATTCGACGACGGCGTGCACTTCCTCGTCGGCGACGAACGCGCCGTGCACGCGCTGCGGATAGCCCGTGCCGGGCGGCAGGAACAGCATGTCGCCCTGGCCGAGCAGCGACTCGGCGCCCATCTGGTCGAGGATCGTGCGCGAGTCGATCTTGGACGACACCTGAAACGCCACGCGCGTCGGAATGTTGGCCTTGATGAGGCCCGTGATGACGTCGACCGAGGGCCGCTGCGTCGCGAGGATCAGGTGGATGCCCGAGGCGCGCGCCTTCTGCGCGAGACGCGCAATCAGCTCTTCGATCTTCTTGCCGGCCACCATCATGAGGTCGGCGAGTTCGTCGATCACGACCACGATCATCGGCAGCGGCGCGAGCGGTTCGGGCGCCTCGGGCGTGAGCGAGAACGGATTGCCGATCTTCTTTTCGTGCGCTTCGGCGTCGCGGATCTTCTGGTTGAAGCTCGCGAGATTGCGCACGCCCACGGCCGACATCAGCCGGTAGCGCTTTTCCATTTCGCCGACGCACCAGTTGAGCGCGTTCGCGGCGAGCCTCATGTCGGTGACGACGGGCGCGAGCAGATGCGGAATGCCCTCGTAGACCGAGAGTTCGAGCATCTTCGGATCGATCATGATGAGCCGCACGTCCTCGGGCGTTGCCTTGTAGAGGAGCGAGAGGATCATCGCGTTGATCGCGACGGACTTGCCCGAGCCCGTCGTGCCTGCGACGAGCATGTGCGGGGCACGGGCGAGATCGGTGACGACGGGCTGGCCGACGATGTCCTTGCCCAGCGCGATCGTGAGCTTCGACGCGGAGCGCTGCCAGGGCGCCGATTCGAGGATCTCCGAGAGCCGGATCATGTGGCGGCGCGCGTTGGGCAGTTCGAGCCCCATGCACGTCTTGCCGGGGATCGTTTCGACGACGCGGATCGACGTGAGGCCGAGGCCGCGCGAGAGATCCTTCATCAGGCCGACGATCTGGCTGCCGCGCACGCCGAGCGCGGGCTCGACTTCGAAGCGCGTGATGACCGGACCCGCGGACGCGCCGACCACCGTGACCGGCACCTTGAACTCCTGGAGGCGCTGCTCGATGAGCTGGCCGGTTTCGGCGAGTCTGGCTTCGGAGACGGGTTCGACGTCGGAGGCGGCCCGGTCGAGGAGGTCGAGGCCAGGCAGTTCGACTGCCGATGCGGTGAGCGGCTCGAATACGAAGCCCGTGGGCGCGTGGCCGCGTACGGGCTGGCGGGGGGCGGGTTCGGCGGGGCCGGTCGAGCCGGACATGAGCGACTGTGCGGCCGGAGCGGTCGCGGCGGACGCGTACGAGGGCGCCGACGGCGCTGCGGCTGGCGGGACTTCCCACGGTGCAGCGGGCGCGGTGGGTGCCGCCGGTGAGGGCGGCACTTGCGCGGCATGTGCCGCAGGGTCGGGCTGGATTTGCCACGGCGTCGGGACGCCATGCCCATGCACGACGTCAGGCAGCGGCACCGGCACGGCCGGAGCCGTCGCAATCAACGCTGGCGAAGTCTGGGGTATCCCCGTTGCGGATGCCCTGAGCGTAGTGTCGCCGCCCGGCTGTGTGGACGGGACGCCGGCGAGGGCGGACGGCGTCGGTGTGGCGAGCGGCGCAGCGCTGACGGCCGGCGTTTCTTCAGGTGCCGGGTCCGTTGCCTGTTGCGCGAACGTCGCGGCGGCGTGCCATGCGGCGCCGCTTGCCGTCTCAGCGCTTGCGGCTCGCTGCACCGTGTCGGCGGGGCTCGGCGTCTGCTGTGCGAGGACATCTGCCGTGACGCGCTGCGCGTCGTGGGCGAAGCGTGGGAAGCGCACGATGTTCGCGCCTTCCATCTGCGACTGCGAAGCGAAGAGGGCGCTCGCGGATTCTTCCGCCGTTTCGTCTGTGTCGGTCGCCGTGTGCATGGCTGGCGGTTTGTTCGCGTCCGCGTCCGCGTAAGCGGTTGCGTGCTGTTCTGCCGCTTCCCTCGCGTCGATGTCGTTCGTGGCAGGGACTGCAACCGGCGCGGCAGGCATCGGCGTGTCCGCGGGCGCGGGTGAAAACACCATGACCGCATCGTCGGCGCGCGTCGGTTCCGACGGCGCTTCGACCTCGGTCTGCGGTTCGCCGTCGAGAAGGCCCCACGGCGCAAGGCCATTACCGATCGCCGGCCAGGAAGGTTGTGGCGGCACGCTGTCGTTCTGCGAAGCCGGTTCGGGCGTGCCCTGATGCCGCATGACTTCGGCTGGCGACGCGTCGGGCGTCGCGCCGCGTACGGATGTGTCGGGCGTCGTGTGCGCGGTTTCGTGTCCGGTTGCCATGCGGCGCATCGCTCCAAAGCGCGCGGACGGTTCGTCGGCGCTCGCCTCTCGGGTCGCAGCGGTGAAGGGCGTGGCCGTGCCGGTATCTGCCGGAACTGCCGCAGGCCGCGCGTCGTGCGTAGCGAACGGCGATGCAGCGAACGACGTCGTGGTATCGGGCGTGAGCGTTTGTGCGTGATGCGTGCCGTGCGGCTGTGGTGTGTCGAACGTCGTCAGGGCATCGGGCTGCCGTGCAAACGGCGCGTCGACAGGGTGCGTCTGACGCGCTCCCTGACTCGCTCCGATAGCCGGCGATGTTTCGAACGCGCCACGGTCCACAGCGGCAACGTTTGCTCCAGCGGCGTCGGCTGCGAGCGGCGCTGCAACCGTACCCGTGCGGGCAGTTGCCGCCGCAACGGCGGGTTGCGGCGCGGCAGCCAGGAACGAGGGCTCCAGCCTGTTCGCGCCATCGGCACTTGCATCCGTCCCGTTCACGCCTGCCGGATGACCGTCGACACCCGTGCGGCGCGCGAGACTCGCGCCAGCGAGCGACGTCCAGCGTGCGGTGTTTTGTTCGATCGAGCGCAGCGTGTCGAGTGCGTTCGTCGGTAGCGCTGCGGGCGATTCCGGCTCGGCCGTCGAAGCGGGCCGCGGCCACGCCGGGGTCGCCGTGGACAGGGACGGCCCCGACGCGACAGGTTGTGCCCGCATAGCGTTGCGCGCGGATTGGGTCGGCCAGACGAAGGGGCGGGGCGGCTTCGGCGGACGAGGCGGCGGCGCCGAAGCCGCGGCGCGCGCAGCCGTGCTGCCCGCGACGGGCGGCGGGGCGTTGCGCCGGGTCGACAGCGGGTTTGCAAACGGACTCGTAAGTGGAGGCGCGAGCGGATCGACCACCGTCACTGCCGTAGCACCGCGCCCCGCAGCGCCGGCGGTTCCGGATGCGGTCCCAACGGCATGCGCGGATTGCGCGGCACCGGCTGCGGCTGGCAGCGCCGATGCCGATGTCGCGGCGCGTCCCCCGCGCATCAGCGGACGAGCCATTTCGGCGCGTCGCGGCGCATGGCCGCCGGGCGACTGCGCGAGCGGCGGCGTGACGGGCGCGGCCGAGGGTTCGCCCGCGCGCGCCATCTGTCGTCGCGAGTCGGCGGCCGAAGCCGTTCCGGCCTCGGCGCGTGCGGCCATGGCGGGCGTCGGGCGCAGCCATCCGGCGGGCGCGACGGGTTCGCTGCGGGCCGCGGTCGAGGCCGCGTCCGCCGTGTCCTGCAGACGCGGCTCGACGCGCCATGTCGAAACGCTTTGTTTCGCGGCACCGCTCGCCGCTGCGGTGGTGGATGCGGCAGCACCCGCCGTTGCAGCACCCGCCGCCCGCGCCACCGTCTCGGGCGGCCGCCACACGGTCGGGCGCCGGCGCGGCGAACCGTCGAGCGTCGTCTGCGAATCAAGCGCACTGCTGCCGCCCACGCCATGCGTCGGCGCCGTATCGCTGTCCACGGCGCGGCGGCTGCGGCGTTCGCTGCGCGACGGGCGGTCATCGTCGCTGCGCGCGCGGATATCGAGTCCGAGCCCGAGCGATGCATCGGCCCACGCGAGTGCGCCGCGCCAGCGGAAATCGAGGAACCAGGGCAGGCTCACGAGGAAAAGCGCGGTCATCGCGAGCGGCGCGGCGACGTGGCCGGCGAGCTTGCCGAGTCCAGAACCGAGCGCATATCCGAACGCATTGAACCCGTGAACGTGGATCAGCGTCGCTTCGAGCGTGCTGCTCGCGACGAGCACGCAGACAAACCCGAGCCAGAGCCGGATCGTGCCCGGTCCGCGCAGGCCTGCGCCGCCGGGCAGTACGGACCTGACGAGACGCCAGATCAGAGGGATGAACCAGACGGACGAGGCGCCGAACCAGCCAGGAACTACCGTGTGCATGCCAGAGATCAACGAATGGAAGTAGTGCAACGCGCCGAGTGTAACCGCTCGGCCGGCCCGCGCCGAAACGCGGATTGCGGCGGCGCCGCGCGCGTCTCGAACCAACCGGTGCGGCCGGTGCCGCTCACGGCCCGCCGCGGCCCGCGCGCATCGAAAGCCGCGCGGCGTCGGGACACAACGCAGCGCGCGGCGCTCACTTTGCGGGCTGCGCCGTCGCTGCGCCGGCCGGATGCGCGAAGGTCAGACGGTCGCCGTTTTCGAGGATGAGTTGCAGCGACTGCGGCTCGCGCATCTGCACGCCCGTTCGCGCGATGTGGCTGAGCGCTTCGAGGTACGCGCCCTCGATGTCGCCGCTCACGCCGATGCACGCCATGCGCGTGCCGGCCATCTGCCCGAACGAGAGCAGGCCGTTCTTCAGCGTATAGGTGCCCGTGTAGCGGTTGCAGCCCGAGAAGCCGCTCGCGCGGCGCTGGCCGGTCGCGGTCGAAAGATCGAGCGTGATGGGGTGCCCGGCGTCAGCGGTGCCCGTCGTGGCACCCGCGCCCGGCACCGCGCGCAGCGTGCCGTCGGCCTGCTTCCATTCGACGAGTTCCCAGTGCGTGTTGTCGAGCAGTAGCGTCGCCGCGGGCACGAACGGATCGGAGGGCGGTGCCGACGTGTAATCATGGACGGGCATCTTGCACGCGGCCAGCAAAACGGCAACGGCAAAGGGCGCCACGCGCGACGCGATCCGGCGCAGCGAAGGGCGCGCGGTCGGGTGCCCGATTCTGTGCCCGATTTTGCGCGTGCCTGGGCGCATGCTTGATCGGATTGGCATCGCATCAGTCCTCGTTTTCGGCGAAGGCGTAAGCGTAACGCAGGAGTGGGGATGCGCGCGAGACAATCGTCGGGTTGCGCGCTCGCGCAAGCCTGTACGCGCGTCTTCGCGTGCTATCGCGTGTTAACATCCGCGTCCGCGCTATTTTTCATTCCCGAAACACCGTCATTCTGGAGACGTCATGAAGATCGGCACCCGCATCGGCACGCCGCTGTCCGCCTCGGCGACGCGCGTCATGCTGCTCGGCGCAGGCGAACTGGGCAAGGAAGTCACCATCGCGTTGCAGCGTCTCGGCGTCGAAGTGATCGCCGTGGACCGCTACGAAAACGCACCGGGCCATCAGGTCGCGCACCGTTCGCACGTCATCGACATGACCGACCCCGAGGCGCTGCGCGCGCTGATCGAGGCCGAGCGTCCTCATCTCGTCGTGCCCGAGATCGAGGCCATCGCGACCGATGCGCTCGCCGCCGTCGAGGCCGAGGGCATTGCCGAGGTGATCCCCACCGCGCGCGCCGCGCAGCTCACGATGAACCGCGAGGGCATCCGCTGCCTCGCCGCCGGGGAGCTGGGCCTGCCCACATCGCCCTACGCGTTCGCCGATTCGCTCGACGAACTGAAGGCCGGCGTCGCGAAGGTCGGCTACCCGTGCGTGGTGAAGCCGGTGATGTCGTCGTCGGGCAAGGGGCAGTCGGTCGTGAAGAGCGACGCCGACGTCGAGGCCGCGTGGGAGTACGCGCTCGCGGGCGGGCGCGTGAATTATGGCCGCGTGATCGTCGAGGGCTTCATCAACTTCGATTACGAGATCACGCAGCTGACCGTGCGCGCGATCGATCCGGCGAGCGGGAAGGTTGCGACGTATTTCTGCGATCCAATCGGCCATCTGCAGGTGGCCGGCGACTACGTCGAATCGTGGCAGCCGCAGCCGATGAGCGCGAAGGCACTCGAACGCTCGCGCGAGGTCGCGCACAAGGTGACGGAGGCGCTCGGCGGGCGCGGCATCTTCGGCGTCGAGCTGTTCGTGCGCGGCGACGACGTGTGGTTCTCGGAAGTGAGTCCGCGTCCGCACGACACGGGACTCGTCACGCTCGCGTCGCAGCGCTTCTCGGAGTTCGAACTGCATGCGCGCGCGATCCTCGGCCTGCCCGTCGATACGACGGCGCGTGGTCCGGGCGCGTCGGCCGTGATCTATGGCGGGCTCGACGAGCGCGGCATCGCGTTTGAAGGCGTGGCACAGGCGCTGGCGGTGCCGGGTTCGGACCTGCGCCTCTTCGGCAAGCCGGAGAGCTTCGTGAAGCGCCGCATGGGCGTCGCGCTCGCGACCGGCGCCGATGTCGAGGAAGCGCGCATGCGCGCCCGCGCATCGGCGGCGGCGGTGCGCCCGGTGCCGGGCGGCTCGAAGGACTGAGCGGGGCATCGTGCGTCCGGACGCGGCGCGCCTTGCCGTGAGCGTCGCATAATCGCCGGATGGCGCCGCACGCGGACAGGTGCAATGCGGCGCCCGGCGTTCCGGCAGTGTTCAGTGCGCGTGCCGGTTTATCGTGTCGCACGATTGCAGGAAAGTGAAATGAAGAAGTCGAAGTCGTTTCGCAGGATGTGTTGGCTCGTGGTCGCTGCGTGCGGGCTCGTTGCGCTGTCGGGTTGCGGCCTGGCGGCGGCGCCGTGCCGCGTGGTGTCGGCGGGGCTGAAGATCGTGCCGCTGGTGGGCCACGCCGCAGCGGCGCCGACCGATGCCTGCGCCGAGGTGATCGATCCGTGATGCGCGGCGTATCCAGGAACGAGCGGAACGAACGATGCAACCGGGGGTGGGCGCGATGAAGAACGAACAGAAGCGCGTGGCAAGCCGTGCGTTTCACGCGGCGTCGCTGCTGGTGCTCGCTTGCGGCCCGGCGGCCGTGGCGCCGGCGCATGCCGCACCGCTCGAAGTGCAGGCGATCCAGACGCAGACGCGCCACACGTTCAGCTATACCTGCGGCAACGGCAAGACGTTCAAGGTCACGTATCTCAACGCGAAGAACGGCCAGAGCTTCGCGGTGGTGCCGGTTCAGGGGCGCAGCCTGCTGTTCGTTTCGACGATCGCGGCATCGGGCGTGAAGTATCAGGCCGACCGCTTCACCTGGTGGACGAAGGGGCCGCATGCCGATCTCTACGACGCCACCGCGGGCGAGTACGCGACGCCGGTGCTCTCCGGCTGTGCGACGATCATGCGCTGAGCGCGTGTCCCCGATTGATGGGGCCCGACCGCGTCGCGCAACCCGGGCGCAGCCCGACGCAGAACCCTCGCCGCGTTGCCAGTGGGATTTATGCCAGGGTGCTACAATACCGCGCTTTCGGCGAGGTGCGCCGGCCTTGACAGGCCGCTGCGTCCGCCGGATCAGAGCCGGGGTTTGCGCGCAAGGCGCGCGTCCCCGCCTCCGGGCCGAGCCGGCGCGGAGGCGGAGCCCCGGCTGTACGCCAGGGGACTGCGCCGGGCGTACTCCTCGCCGCCCGCCGGGCTGCGAGCCGAGACCCGCGACCCGCGCCGTTGTTGTGGCGCCCGGCTGTCATCAGCGCCGGCCTTTATAGCGAAGCCACCATGTCCGACACAGACGTCAAGCCCAGTACTGCGACTTTCGACCAGTTTGGCCTTGCGCCCGAAATTCTCAAGGCGATCAAGGACCAGGGCTACACGACGCCCACACCCATCCAGGCGGAGGCGATCCCCGTGGTGCTCACGGGCCGCGACGTCATGGGCGCCGCGCAGACCGGCACCGGCAAGACCGCGAGCTTTTCGCTGCCGATCATCCAGCGCCTGTTGCCCGGCGCGAGCACGAGCGCGTCGCCCGCGCGCCATCCGGTGCGCGCGCTGATCCTCACGCCCACGCGCGAGCTGGCCGACCAGGTCGCCGCCAACGTGCGCTCGTACGCGGAGCACACACCGCTGCGCAGCGCCGTGGTGTTCGGCGGCGTCGACATGAATCCGCAGTCCGATGAACTGCGCCGCGGCGTCGAGATCCTGATCGCGACGCCGGGCCGCCTGCTCGACCACGTCCAGCAGAAGACGACGAATCTCGGCCAGGTGCAGATGCTCGTCCTCGACGAAGCCGACCGCATGCTCGACATGGGCTTCCTGCCGGACCTGCAGCGCATCCTGAACCTGCTGCCGAAGGAGCGTCAGACGCTGCTGTTCTCGGCGACGTTCTCGGGCGAAATCAAGAAGCTGGCCGCCACGTATCTGCGCTCGCCGCAGACGATCGAAGTCGCGCGCAGCAACTCGACGGCGACGAACGTCACGCAGGTCGTCTACGAAGTCCACGAGGGCGACAAGGCCGGCGCCGTCGTGCAACTGATCCGCAATCGCGGCCTGAAGCAGGTGCTCGTGTTCTGCAACAGCAAGATCGGCGCGAGCCGCCTTGCGCGCACGATCGAGAAGCAGGGGATCGTCGCGGCGGCGATTCACGGCGACCGCTCGCAGAACGAGCGCATGCAGGCGCTCGACGCGTTCAAGCGCGGCGAGATCGAAGCGCTCGTCGCGACCGACGTGGCCGCGCGCGGCCTCGACATCGTCGAACTGCCGGCCGTCATCAACTTCGATCTGCCGTTCAATGCGGAAGACTACGTGCACCGCATCGGCCGCACGGGCCGCGCAGGCGCGTCGGGCGACGCGCTTTCGCTGTGCAGCCCGAGCGAGAAGAAGCAGCTCGCCGATATCGAAAAGCTCATCAAGCGTCCGCTGACCGTGGAGCGTCTGGTCGTCGATTCGCCGGTTCCGCATCACGAGGGCGGCAGCCGCGGCCGTCACGAGCGCGGCGAACGGGGTGAACGTAACGAGCGCGCAGCGCACGGCCATCGCCGCACGGGGTCGTTCGACCGGCCGCATCATCGTGCGCAGCCCGTCGACGAGTTCTTCCTGAAGCCGTACGAGCCGTCGCCGTCCGCGCGCAAGGCCGCCGAGGATGCCGAGGACGCCACCGTCACGAACTCCGCCGCCGCGCCGCAGAAGGCGCAGTCGAAGCAGCCGCTCGCGGCGCTGCTGGGCGGTCTCGGCGCGTCGTGGCGCAACAAGCCTTCGTCGTCTTCGTCGAACTGACGCGACGCTTCTTTCGGCGTCTGCAAAGCAAAACGGCGTGCCTTCCTGGCACGCCGTTTTGCTTTTGTGCGCTGGAATTTCGTGGAACGTGCCACCGCGCGCGGCCTTTAGTTCACGACGGGCAATTGCACGAGCCGGCGCCGCCACGCGTCGATCGCGCAGGCTTGAAAAGCTTCGAGCGTGACCGGCGCCGGCTCGCGCAATTCGAGCCCCAGGTGCCTCGCCGCCGCGACGAGCGCATCGAGCGGACGCGCCGGGTCGAGCGCCAGGGCGCCGGTCTGCTTCGAGAGCTTCTCGCCGTCGGCGTTCGTCACGACCGGGACGTGCAGATACGCGGGCGTCGGCACGCCGAGGCAGCGCTGCAGCCAGATCTGGCGTGCCGTCGAGTCGAGCAGATCCGCGCCGCGCACGACGTGCGTGATGCCCTGCCCGGCATCGTCGGCGACCACGGCAAGCTGGTACGCCCACTGGCCGTCCGCGCGCAGCAGCACGAAGTCGCCGACCTCGGTCGCGAGATTCTGCGACTGCGGGCCTTGCCAGCGGTCGTCGAAGCGGATCAGGGCGTTGTTCTCAGCGTCGTCGGCGGGTACACGCAGTCGCCACGCACGCGCTCGTTTGCCGTGCAGGCCGTCGCGGCACGTGCCGGGATAAATCAGTGTGGTGTTGCGCAGATGCGCGTGCAGTTGCGAATCGGCGATTTCCTTGCGCGTGCAGCCGCACGGATAGACGTGGCCCGTCGCGAGCAGCGCGTCGAGCGCCGCGCGATAGTGTTTCATGCGCGCGCTTTGCCAGACGGGCGGTTCGTCGGCGTGAAAGCCGAAGCGTTCGAGCGTCGCGAGGATGTCCTCGGCGGCGCCGGGCACGGTGCGCGGACCGTCGATGTCCTCGACGCGAACGAGCCACGTGCCGCGGTGCGCGCGCGCGTCGAGCCAGCTCGCGAGCGCCGAGACGAGCGAGCCGAAATGCAGCGGGCCGGTCGGCGAGGGGGCGAAGCGGCCGCGGTAGGGAAGAGGACCGGGCGGGCTCGCGCGGCGGGCGTCGCTCACGCGCTTATGCCTTCGTGCGCCGTCAGGCGGCCTGCGCCGAAGCGGCGGCGGCATCGCCCTGCTCGCGCGCCGGATGGCACGCGGGGCAGGTCTTGCCCGCGACGTAGAGCGGCGACGCCTGCCCGGCCGGCGTCACGATGGCGCGGCACGCGAAGCATTGCACGTTGTCGGACGGCGCCAGCCGCGGATTGAGCGCGGTGCGCTGGTCGAACACGAAGCAGTCGCCCTGATAGTGCGCGCCGCCCACGTCCTCGAAGTACTTGAGGATGCCCCCTTCGAGCTGGTAGACGTGCTCGATGCCCGCTTCCTTCATGTGGATCGCGGCCTTCTCGCAGCGGATGCCGCCCGTGCAGAACGACACGACCGTCTTCCCTTCGAGATCGGCTCGATTCGCCTCGATTACGTCGGGGAATTCGCTGAATTTGTGGATGCGGTAGTCGAGCGCCTGCTCGAACGTGCCGACGTCCACTTCGAAGGCGTTGCGCGTGTCGAGCATGACGACCGGGCGGCCCTCGTCGTCGCGGCCGCGGTCGAGCCAGGCCTTGAGCGTGACGGGCGAGACGGACGGCGCGCGGCCTTCTTCGGGGTGGATCGCGGGCTTCTTCATCGTGATGATTTCGCGCTTCAGGCGCACGAGCATGCGATTGAAGGGCCGTTCGTCCGAGAAGCTTTCCTTGAACTGCAGCGTCGCGAATTTGCCCTCGAAGAGCGGATCGTGACGGATGTAATCGATGAACGCGCGAACGGCCGCTTCTTCGCCCGCGATGAACAGATTGATGCCTTCCGGCGCGAGCAGGATCGTGCCCCGCAAGTCGAGCGACTCGCAGCGTTCGAGGACTTGCGGGCGCCACCCGGCGGTCTTGTCGAGCGTGGCGAACTGGTAGGCGGAGAGATTGAGGATACGCATGGCCGGAACTGGTGAAACCCGCCCGCATGGGCCGGCGTTGTCGTCGGGCCGGGCGGCGGGCGCAATCTTTTATTATCGCTCATCCGCGCCTTGCGACGGGTTGCTACCCGCATGGCGGCCTACGCGCGGGGGCGATGGCGAAGCACGTCTTGTCCAGATGGCCAACGTCGCGGCGACGGCCCGAATTCGTCCGGGGCTGGAGTTACAATGGCGCGCATGTCAGATCCCCGCTTTGTCCATCTCCGCGTCCACTCCGAATTCTCGATTGCCGACGGCATCGTGCGCCTCGACGACCTCGTCAAGGCGGCGGCCAAAGACGGTCAGGGCGCGCTCGCGCTCACCGACCTCTGCAACGCATTCGGCCTCGTCCGTTTCTACAAGGAAGCGCGCGGCAATGGGGTCAAACCCATCGCCGGCTGCGACGTCTGGATCATGAATCCGGACGACCGCGACAAGCCTTCACGTCTCCTTTTACTCGTGAAGGACAAGCGTGGTTATCTGAATCTCTGCGAGCTGTTGTCGAAGGCGTGGCTCACGAACCAGCACCGCGGCCGCGCGGAAGTCGACGTCGCGTGGCTCGAAGAGGGCCTGGGCGAAGGGCTGCTCGCGATTTCGGGCGCGCAGCAGGGCGATATCGGACTCGCGCTCGCGGCGGGCAACGTCGAAAGCGCCAAACGCCACGCGCAGCGCTGGGCGAAGCTGTTCCCGAACGGCTTCTACATCGAGCTGCAGCGCTGCGGCCAGCCGGGCGCCGAGCCGTATGTCCAGCAGGCCGTCGCGATTGCGGCGGAACTGAAGCTGCCCGTCGTCGCCACGCACCCCATGCAGTTCATGGAGGCCGACGAATACACGGCGCACGAAGCGCGCGTGTGCATCTCGGAAGGCGACATCCTCGCGAATCCGCGCCGCCAGAAGCGCTTCACCATCGAGCAGCGTTTCCAGTCGCAGGAGGAAATGGCCGCGCTGTTCGCGGACATTCCGTCCGCCATTGCGAACACGATCGAAATCGCGAAGCGCTGCAACCTCACGCTCGAACTCGGCAAGCCGAAGCTGCCGCTCTTTCCGACGCCCGACGGCCTTTCGCTCGACGACTACCTGGTGCAGCTCTCGAAGGAGGGCCTGGAGACGCGCCTCGATCAGCTGTATGCCGACGAAGCGGAGCGCGAAAAAGAGCGCGCGCGCTACTACGAGCGTCTGGAATTCGAGTGCGGGACCATCATCAAGATGGGCTTTCCGGGCTACTTCCTGATCGTTGCGGACTTCATCAACTGGGCGAAGAGCAACGGCGTGCCGGTCGGACCGGGCCGGGGCTCGGGCGCGGGATCGCTGGTCGCCTACGCGCTCGGCATTACCGACCTCGACCCGCTGCGCTACAACCTGCTGTTCGAGCGCTTCCTGAATCCTGAGCGCGTGTCGATGCCCGACTTCGACATCGACTTCTGCCAGCACGGCCGCGACCGCGTCATTCAGTACGTGAAGGAGAAGTACGGCGCGGACGCGGTTTCGCAGATCGCGACGTTCGGCACGATGGCCGCAAAAGCGGCCGTGCGCGACATCGGCCGCGTGCTCGACCTCGGCTACAACTTCACGGACGGCGTGGCGAAGCTGATCCCGTTCAAGCCGGGCAAGCACGTCACGATCGCCGACGCGATGAAGGAAGAGCCGCTCCTTCAGGAGCGCTACGACAACGAAGACGAAGTGCACCAGCTGCTCGACCTCGCGCAGCGCGTGGAGGGCCTCACGCGCAACGTGGGGATGCACGCGGGCGGCGTGCTGATCGCGCCGGGCAAGCTCACGGATTTTTGCCCGCTCTACACGCAGGGCGACGAAAGCGGCGTCGTGAGCCAGTACGACAAGGACGACGTCGAAGCCGTCGGCCTCGTGAAGTTCGACTTTCTGGGCCTCACCACGCTGACGATCCTCGACTGGGCCGAGCGCTATATCCGCATGCTCGACCCGTCGAAGAAAGACTGGTCGCTTGCGCAGGTGCCGCTCGACGACGCGGCCTCGTTCCAGATCCTCAAGAAGGCGAACACGGTCGCCGTGTTCCAGCTGGAAAGCCGCGGCATGCAGGGCATGCTGAAAGACGCGCAGCCCGACCGCTTCGAGGACATCATCGCGCTCGTGGCGTTGTACCGTCCGGGCCCGATGGACCTGATCCCGAGCTTCTGCGCGCGCAAGCACGGCCGCGAAGTGGTGGAGTATCCCGATCCGCGCGTCGAACCCGTCCTGAAAGAGACCTACGGCATCATGGTCTATCAGGAGCAGGTGATGCAGATGGCGCAGATCATCGGCGGCTACTCGCTCGGCGGCGCGGACCTCTTGCGCCGCGCGATGGGCAAGAAGAAGCCCGAGGAGATGGCCACGCATCGCGAGATCTTCGCCGAGGGTGCGGCGACGAACGGCCTCACGCGCGAGAAGTCCGACGAGATCTTCGACTTGATGGAGAAGTTCGCGGGCTACGGCTTCAACAAGTCGCACGCGGCGGCCTACGCGCTGCTCGCGTACTTTACGGCGTGGCTCAAGGCGCACCATCCGGCCGAATTCATGGCGGCCAACATGTCGCTCGCCATGGACGACACCGACAAGGTGAAGATCCTCTTCGAGGACTGCGTCACGAACGGCATGAAGGTGCTGCCGCCGGACGTCAACGCGTCGGCGTATCGCTTCGAGCCGGTTGCGCAATCCGATGGCTCGCGTTCGCGCACGATCCGCTACGGCCTCGGTGCGATCAAGGGCAGCGGCCAGAACGCGATCGAAGAAATCTTGCGCGCGCGCGAAGAAGGCGGGCTCTTCAAGGATCTGTTCGACTTCTGCGAGCGCGTCGACCGGCGTGTCGTGAACCGCCGCACGATCGAAGCGATGATCCGCGCGGGCGCGTTCGACACGCTGCACGCGAATCGTGCGCAACTGCTCGCGTCGGTGCCGCTTGCGATGGAAGCCGCCGACCAGGCGAGCGCCAACGCCATGCAGGCGGGTCTCTTCGACATGGGCGATGCGCCGCTCGCCGCGCACGAACTCGTCGACGAACCCGCGTGGCACGAGAAGCGCAAGCTTCAGGAAGAAAAGGGCGCGCTTGGCTTCTATCTTTCGGGGCACCTCTTCGATGCCTACAAGGACGAAGTGCGCCGCTTCGTGCGCCAGAAGATCGGCGACCTGAAGGAAGGGCGCGACAAGCTTATCGCGGGCGTGATCGCGTCGCTGCGCACGCAGATGACCCAGCGCGGCAAGATGCTGATCGCGCTGCTCGACGATGGCTCCGGGCAGTGCGAGGTGACGGTCTTCAACGAGCAGTACGAGGCGCACAAGGCGCTCTTCAAGGAAGACGAGCTGCTCGTCGTGCAGGGCGGGGCGCGCAACGACGCGTTTACGGGCGGCATTCGCTTCACCGTGGACACCGTGATGGATCTGGAACGCGCGCGCAGCCGCTACGCGCAGGCCGTGAAGCTGGAGATGAACGGTAACGCCGACGCGCACGCGCTGCGTGCCGTGCTGGAGGCGCATCGCGCGAAGCCCGACGAGACGCTGCCCGCGCCTGTTGCACAAACGCAGACGCAGACACGCGCACGCGGCGGTCGTGACGGTGGCGGCGGATATGGCCGCGAGCGCTCGCAGGCGGTCATTCCGAACGGGCTTGCGGTGCAGATCGTTTATCGCAACGGACGTGCGGAAGGCGAAGTGCGGCTTGGCGACGCCTGGCGCGTCAAGCCCACGGACGAACTGCTCGCGGCGCTGCGCGGCGAGTTCGCCGGCAGTTCGATCGAGATCGTGTACTGAGGATCGGCGAGACCGGTCGTGAAACGAAGGCCGCGCCGGGTTGAACCCCCGCGGCCTTCGTGCATCTGGAGCCTGTGAACGCGCCGCTCAGCCCTTCTTCGCAATGCGCCCATCGCGCGTGAGCAGCGCGAGCTTCGCATAACGGTAGTAGGTCGTCTCGGCGTTGTTGATGGCGAGCATCAGCCCCTCGGTGCCGTCGAGGAAGCCCGCGCGCAGCACCCACGTGCGGAAGAACGCCCAGAATCCCTTGCCGAGCGCCTTGCCGAGCGACGAGCGCTTGCCGGCCTCCGCCATCGTCAGCGCGCCTGCGCTCGAATAGGCGTTGGTCTTTTCCAGCGCCTCGTGCAGGTCGGGCATCGAGAGGTGAATGATGGGGCCGTCGAAGCTGCCGATCGTCCCGTTGATTTCGAGGTGCGTATGCGTGCGCACGTCCGTAAAGCGCGCGCTGCCGCGCCGGAAAATCCGCTCGATGCGGTCAGGCCACCAGCCCGAATGCTTCATGAAGCGGCCGCAGAAGCTGGAGCGGCGCGGCGTCGAAAACGCGGCGTGCGTCGTGCCTTTCGCGAGCAGCGCCTCCAGTTCGGCGCGCAGTTCGGGGCTCACGCGCTCATCGGCGTCGAGGCACATCACCCAGTCGCCGTGGGCCTCGGCCAGTGCGCGGTTCTTCTGCGGACCGTCGCCGGGCCAGTCCGTTTCGAACACGCGCGCGCCGAGCGTGCGGCACAGCTCGGGCGTGCCGTCCGTGCTGCCGGAGTCGAACACGATCGTTTCCATCGCGAGCCCGCGCACGGATTCGATGCAGTCGCAAATGTCGTGTGCCTCGTTCATCGCGACGACGATGACCGAAAGCGTCGCGCGCTGCGTGCCGTTTGCCCCGCGGCCGTGCGTGGCCGGGGCGGGTTGCGTGGTCGAGGAAAGTCCTTCGGACATGAGGATGACGCCTGTTATGGACGGATAGCGGGAGCGAGTCTGGCGGCGGGTCGGCGCGGCTCGCGGAGGTGCGTATTCTAGACCATGCGTTCCGGCGCGGGCCGGGCTGGCCGGCCGGTTCCGGGCCGTCACCGGGTCAGTCCGCGCGATGACGGCGCTAGTGCTGCCTCGCGGCTCGGACCCCGAAATTGCGCGCCACGGCGCCACCACGGCGCCGCCGCGTCCACCCGACGCACAGCCCGTCGCGGCGAGCGGCCCGCCGCGCAGAGCGCTTACAATGCGATACCCCGTTGCCGGCCCGCGCGCCCGCAACCGCTTTCGTTGGCATTTCCCGAGGATTCCTTGAGCAAGCAGCCCCCCCAGTCCACTCTCAGCAAGCCGATCGGCACCGGCAAGGCGTCGTCTCCGGCATCGGTCGGACGGCGGCTCTGGCCGTATCTCAAGCCGCTCCTGTGGGTGGCCATCGCCGCCGTGCTCACGCTGGCGCTCGTCGCCGCGACCGAGGCCGGCATTCCCGCGCTCCTGAAACCGTTGCTCGACCACGGCTTCGGCACCAAGGGCAATCCCGACGCCAAATGGATCGTACCGGCCGCCATGATCGGCCTCGGGCTCGTGCGCGGCCTCGCGCAGTACTGGTCCGGTTATCTGCTGCAGTACGTGTCCAACAAGATCTTGCTCGACCTGCGCCTCAAGATGTTCGAGCGCATGATCCACGCGAGTGTCGGGTTTTTCCAGCGTGAGACCGCGAGCACGGTCATCAATGCGATCGTCTTCGAAGTCAACCAGATCCTGAACGTCCTGATGGGCGTGCTCGTCACCGCGGTGCGCGATTCGCTCACCGTGATCTTCCTGCTCGGCTACCTGTTCTACCTCAACTGGCGCCTCACGCTGATCGTCGCCGTGCTGCTGCCGGCCATCGGCTGGCTCGTCAGCAAGATCAACCGGCGCCTGCGCCGCCTGAACCGCGAGCATCAGGCGCTGACGAACGAACTGTCGTACATCGTCGAAGAGACCGTGGGCGGCTATAAGGTCGTCAAGGTTCACAACGGCGAGCCGTACGAAATGAACCGCTTCGGCGAAATGAGCCGGCGTCTGCGCGGTTATCAGATGCGCATGACGATCTCGGGCGGGCTCGCGCAGCCGCTCACGCAGTTCTTCGCGTCGATTGCGCTCGCGATCGTCGTGACGATCGCCGTGGTGCAGGCGTCGCACGATCAGACGACGGTCGGCGGCTTCGTCGCGTTCGTGACGTCGATGCTGCTCGTGATCTCGCCGCTCAAGCACCTGATCGACGTGAACCAGCCGCTTCAGCGCGGCATGACGGCGGCCGAACTGATTTTCGGCCTGATCGACGAGCCGGCCGAACCGGAAGGCGGCGGCAAGGCGCTCGATCGCGCGCGCGGCGAGATCGAGTTCCGCAGCGTTTCGTTCGAGTACGGGGCGGACGGACGGCCGATCCTCGAAAACGTGTCGTTCAGCGCTGCGCCGGGCGAGATGATCGCGCTTGCAGGCCCGTCGGGCAGCGGCAAGACGACGCTCGTGAATCTGCTGCCGCGCTTTTTCGATCCGACGGGCGGGCAGGTTCTCGTCGATGGCGTGCCGCTCCCCGACTACGACATCCACGCGTTGCGCAGCCGGATCGCGATGGTGAGCCAGGACGTGACGCTCTTCAACGACACCGTGGCGAACAACGTCGCCTATGGCCAGGAGGCCGACCGTGAACGCGTCGAGAAGGCGCTGCGCGCGGCGAACCTGTGGGACACGATCGCGGCGCTGCCGCAGGGCATCGACACGCTCGTCGGCGACAACGGCATGAAGCTCTCGGGCGGCCAGCGCCAGCGGCTTGCGATCGCTCGCGCGATCTACAAGGACGCGCCGATCCTGATCCTCGACGAGGCCACATCGGCGCTTGATTCGGAATCGGAGCGTCACGTGCAGGCGGCGCTCGAAACGCTGATGGCGGGGCGCACGACGCTCGTGATCGCTCACCGTCTGTCGACGATCGAGCGCGCGGACCGCATTCTTGTGATGGAGGCGGGGCGCATCGTCGAGCGTGGCACGCACCAGCAACTGCTCGAACAGCGCGGGCTTTACGCGCATCTGCATCAGATCCAGTTTCAGCAGAACGCGGCGTAAGGCGCTCGCGCGCGGCGGGTCTTTCTTTCGGAGAGAGCCCGCTGCGCGTGCTCGCCGCGCGATGGGCGCGATGCGTCTCGCGCGCTCACGCAGGCGGCTAATCTGGCGGCGAACCGGCAGCCAATCGGCAGCCAATCGGCAGCCATGCAGACCGCCAACCCGGCAGCCGGTGAATCAGAAAATCAATCAGAAAATCAGCGCGAGGCGACCGGAGGCGTTGCGCCCCGTTCGACCGGGCCACAAGCACGAGGCGCAGCGGTATCGCGCAGCCCTTGCGCCCGTCCTGCCTCCAGCGAGCATTCGCGCCGCCGCGCGACGATCGTCGCCAGAAAGGTTGCCGTGAGAAGCGCGAGCAGCGCGGTCACCATGACCGGTACGAGGACGTCGATCGTCAGCCCGAACAGGATCGTGCTGAACGACACCACGAGGCCGCTGCATGCGGCGGTGCGGATCACCGGGTCGGCGTCGCGGCGCGCGCGCCAGAAATAAACCGACGTTCCGAAGTACACGATAAAGAGGCTCGCCGCCCCGATCGCGCCCATCTCCGCAATCGCCGAGAAGAAATCGCTATGCGCGCGCTCGTTCACGATCTGCGGGCTGGCCTTGCCGCGCTGCGCCAGATCGTCGAGCGCGCTGCGCAGATGCCCCTTGCCGACGCCATAGACGGGGTGCTGCTCGAAGAGCGCGATCGACGCACGCCAGAGCTGCAGCCGCAGCCCGACCGACGTGTCCTTGTCGCCGTGTTCGAGGAGCGAGAAGTCCGACGTGGCGGCGACGAAACGCTCGTGGATGCGCTCGGTGGAGAGGAGCGCGGCCACGCACACGGCGATGCACGCCACAGCGACGACGACGCGCTTCCAGTGCGTGAACCAGCCGTACTGCACGCCGATCAGGATCAGGAATACCGGAATGGCGATCCAGCCGCCGCGCGTGCCCGAGAGATACGAGACGAAGCCGCCCGCAAGCAGCCCGAGCAACTTCACGACGAGCGCGAACGCGCGGCGCTTGCGGTCCCAGCCGAACGTGAACACGCTGAGAAACGCGAAGAGCAGGGCGGTATCGCCGAACGGAATCGGGTTGGTGTAGTAGTTGCCGATACGCGCCGTATCGCTCCAGCCGCCGGCCGGCCGGCCGATGAAGACCCAGGCGCTCGCAGCCAGCGCGCCGAGCGCGCAGCCCCAGCCGATGGCGGTGAGATTGCGCGAAGGCAGGCGGCACAGCAGCAGGAAGATCGGCAGCGCGAACATGAAGCGCGAGATCGGATCGATCTGACGCGGCGCCCAGTAGCCGAACAGCGCCTGCTGGACGAGTATCACGACGATCGGAACGAGCATCGCGGCGACGTACCACGGATGCTCGCGCAACGGCGCGAGGTAATCGCGGTCGCGACGGTTCGCCCACGCTTGCTGAAAGGCAATCGCGAGCAGCAGAAAGAAGCCGTAGCCGGTTCCTCCGCGCCAGACCAGATTGACGGCGGGAGCGAGAAGCAAAAGCAGGGTGACGATCGGAACCAGGCAGCGAGGCAAGGACTTCAACGGGTAATTCATGGCGGCTGGTGCGAATCGTTCGGGCTGTAGTTGTATCGATATGATCCTTCCGCTGCAGTGACCTGCGCGGCGGATCAGGGGACGCTGTCGCGCCCGCTCTCATGCCCATACAAGCCGCCAATTATACCGGAGGGCCTCCGGCGGTCGCGGAAACGGGCGGCGTCTGACGGACCCGGCGCGGGCCGTGCCGTGCCGCGCGGCACGGGGTGGCGCAATGAGGGCGCGAGTGCGCCGCTATATAATCGGCGCGCGCTGCAGCCGGCGCTCGAAGAGGCAGCCGTGGATCAGGTGGCACATCAGGTGGCACATCGGGTCGCGCATCAAACACCACGTCGGACGGGGTCATGAAGATCGGAATCTCCAGCAACGCGCTCAAGCACAGCGGCGGCCTCGAACGCTACGCGATGGACCTCGTGCGCGGGCTCGTCGCGCGCGGCCAGCGGCCCGCTTTCTTCGCGCGTAAGTTCGATCTTTCGGTGCCCGAGAGCCAGCTCGTCGACCGGTATCGCATCAACGTCTCCTTCCTGCCCGGCAAGCTGCGCGACGCGTGGTTTTCGATGCGGCTCGCCGCGTTGCGCCGCCGCGCGAACGTGGATGTGCTGATCGGCTGCAATCGCGTCGACTCCTCGGAGATCGCGATCTGCGGCGGCACGCACCGCGGTTTCCTGCGCGCGACCGGCCGCGCTGCGCGCCGCTCCGACCGTCGGCAGATCGAACTCGAAAGTCGCCAGTACGAGCGCTCGCGCGTGATCGTCGCGCACTCGGACCTGATGCGCGACGAACTGCTCGAACTGTACGGCGTCGACGACGCGAAGATCCGCGTGCTCTACCCGCCCGTCGACGGCGCGCGCTTCTCGGTCGTGAACGAAGCCGAACGCGCCGCGCTGCGTGTGTCCTATGGCTTTCGCGAGCACGAAACCGTGCTGCTCTTTCCGTCGAGCAGTCACGAACGCAAGGGCCTGCCGCTCATCGAATCGGTCGTGAACGGGCTCGACCTGCCGGTGGTCGTCGCGGTGGCGGGGCGGCCGCCCGAGCGCACGAGCGCGCACGTGCGCTATATCGGCTACGTGAAAGACCTCGAAAATGCCTACCGTGCCGCCGACTACACGATCCTTGCCTCGAAGTACGAACCGTTCGGGCTCGTCGGCATCGAATCGGCGATGTGCGGTACGCCCGTGATCCTCTCGTCGAACATCGGCTGCTGCGATGCCATCGCCGACGCCGCGAAGCACGTCTTCCGCCCCGACGACGCCGACGACCTGCGTCGCGTGATCGAGTCGGTGGTGGCGGGCGGCAGGCGCCGCATCACGCTCGCCGAGGAGTCCGCCATCGGCTATGACGCGAGCGTCGATGCGCATGTCGGCGATCTTCTTGCGCTCGCAACGGAGATCGTCGCGCGGCGATAGTTTTGTCTCCCGCACTTTGCCGCTTTGTCAGCACGAAAGTTTCGTCTTGCGCGTACGCGCAAGACGTGCGGCCATCGCTAACGCCCGCCAGACGGGCTCGCCGGGGATTCTGCTGGAACCTGAAATTATCTTCTGAAAAAACAGGGGTTAACCCTCTGTCTCGATCCTCCTAGACTTTGCACATCGGTCAAGTGCACATACCACCGCATCCTGGCCGCAAATTCAAATGGAGGTAATACCGTGAAGTCCCTGATTCAAGCCGTTGCTGTTGCTGCTGTTGCCGCTGTGCTCGTCGCTCCTGTTGCTTCGTTCGCGCAATCGAATGGTCCCGTGACCCGTGCCCAGGTTCGCGCTGAAATCGTGCAACTCGAGAAGGCCGGCTACCGCGTCGGCGACGGCGACAACGCCCACTATCCGGATGCGATCCAGGCCGCCGAAGCGCGCGTAGCCGCAGCAAACGGCAACACGGGATACGGTGGCGTTGCAAACGGTTCGTCGAAGTCCGCCGCGCCGGTGCAAGTGTCGGAGAAGGACTGGAACGCGATGTACAGCCGCTAAGACGCTGCACCAGGGCAGGTGGCCGCCGGGCGCGCTGCCTGCCGGACCGGATTCGAGGGTATCGGGCGCCCTCTCGCGGGGCGCGCCCGCCGCGAGACAGAACGGTTGAACCGTGGCTCGCTTTACTGACGTACCGATACCTCCGCCATCGGGCTCCCGATGGCTTAGCCCGGGCCCTTGCGGCCCGGGCGCTTTTTGACTCGCCGACGAGGCGCGGCCTGCGATTGCCGGCACGCGCCACGCGGCACGCCATGTGCCGCCGGGCGAGTCAGCGCACAGCGCCGACGATGTGTTCGGCGCCAGCCTCGGATGGCCGATCGCCCGGATGTTCGCCTGCGTGCTTGCCCAGTTGATCGAGCAGCGCTTGCGCCTGGGCGACGACATCGCCGTGCACCGGATGAAACGCGAACCGCGGCGCCTTTTCGAGCTTTGCGAAGTTGCGCCGCGTGCTGCGCGTGTAGGCCGGATCGTAGTGTTCGGCGATGAGCGCCCCGGACAGCGTTTCGCGCTCGTCCGCTTCCAGCAGACCGCACCATGCCTCGATGCGCTCGTGCCCGTGCAGCGGCACGAGCTTCTGCAGTTGCTCGCGGAAGTAGTCGCGGTTGCTGAGCAGGTGACCGTATTCTTCGAGCAGCAGCGCGACGCGCTCGTCGCGCGCGACATCGACGACGACACACGGCGCGGTACGGATGTGCTCGATGAGTGCGACCGGCAGCGTGATCGTGCCGATGCGCCGGCTTTCCGCTTCGACGAAGACGGGACGCGCGGGGTCGAGCGCGCGCAGTGCCTGAATCAGCGCGGTGTCGAACGACTTCTGCGACGGCTGTGCCCGCTCGGGCAGCGCGCCGAGAAGCGATCCGCGATGAGCCGCGAGCCCTTCGAGATCGAGCGTCTGCGCGCCCGCCACGCCGAGTGCCTGCAACAGGCGCGTCTTGCCGCTGCCCGTGGGGCCCGCGAGCACGACATAGCTGAAGTTCGCGGGCAGGGCGCCGAGCGCCTCGACGACGGACTGCCGGTATGCCTTGTAACCGCCCTCGAGCTGACGCGCGCGCCAGCCGATCATGTTGAACACCGTCGTCATCGCACCCGAACGCTTGCCGCCGCGCCAGCAGTAGACGAGCGGCCGCCAGTTGCGCGGGCGGTCGGCGAAGAGCGTGTCGAGATGCATGGCGATGTTGCGCGCGGCGATGGCCGCGCCCATGCGCGAGGCGTCGAACGGCGAATCCTTGTAAAGCGTGCCGATGATCACGCGTTCTTCATTGCTCATCACGGGCGCGTTGATGGCGCCGGGAATGTGGTCTTCGGCATATTCGAGCGGCGTTCTCACGTCGATGATTTCCTCGAAATCGCCGATATGCTCGATGGTGACGCGCTGGTGATTCAACTGCGGTGCTCCCTGATGCTGCGGTACTTCAGCACGGTGTGTGGGTTGATGGCATTCGATGTCCGAGCGGTCAGGCCATCCCGGACGACGGCCGCTCAGAAGTTGAGTTGTTCTGCGGTGATGCCAAGGGCTGCCGCGATTTTTTCGCGGGAGGCCTTGCGTAGCCGGTCGCCGCCCTCCTGCTGCGCATACGCGGACTGACTGATGCCAAGACGCGCCGCGACCTCGGCCTGAGTCAGTCCAAGATGCTCGCGCCACGCGCGAGGGGACGATGCGCCCTCGACGCTACGGCTGACGACGTCGCGCGGAATCAGATCGTTGACTCGCGCGTAATTTGCGGCGTATTCGCTGAACGGGATCACGACAAAGGCGGGATTTCCATCCGGCCCGTTGATGATCTGGACGTTAGTACGTGCGTTCATCGCGTTTTCTCACTCCCTGGATTTCCACGGCCCTGAATCCCGATGCTGGCGATCCAGCCTGCGCGAACGCTTCGCTGCTTTTAGCGACCGGAAAAACCGTGGTCACTGACTTGATTATAAGTAATTTATAAGGTCTATCGAATTTTCAGAGGTTTCCTTGCCCTGGACGTAATCGGTTCCGTCGAAGCGATGCGCTTTGTGCGTACCCGTGCCATCGCCCTGCTGATTCGCGCTGAAATAATGTAGGACACCATATCAAACCGCGTAGCTGTGGCACAAAGATCGCCCGCGCCCGTGCGATGCGCTTTACGATGCGCGAATGTCTTCCGACCAACAAGACGCGCTTTTTCGCCGCTTGATTGCTCCGTTGTTGGAGCGGCTCAAACGCATCGCGTCGAGTTCACGACAAGAGCAATCCGTCGACGATCTGAAATCGGAGGCGTGGCTGGCCGCCCACGATATTCGACAAGAGACCGGCATCGAGTACGAACCGGAAGACGAGGGGTTCCAGCAAGCTATTGTTTCGCGACTCCAGAAGGCGTTCGGTATGTTCGCCGATCGACCATTCAGATTCGCTGTCCGGATCGATCAGGATCACGAAACAAACGACGGTGCCATGCGCGAGAACAGCATCGCGGCGACGTTGGCGGCGCCAGCAGCGTACCAGCCTGAAGCAGCGCTTGAACTGGCGGAGGAAGAGCGTGAACGAGATTGCCGGCTGGCGGAACGCTTCGCGGAGGCGATTGCGTATGTTCGCGCGCTGGACCACTTCGATGGCGATCATGACGTGCTTGCGGTGCACCTCGCGATCACGGTGCGTGTTTTGAAGTTCCGTTGTGCGCGCGCCGAAATCGCGTTGCGGCTGCAGCCCTCGCTGTTTGACGGAGTCGAGGTTGTTGAGGCCGATTTTGTCCCGTGCGCCGGACGATGGTTGCGATCCGGCTATCGCCCTCGAATCTGGCGTAACCTCTGCGCGCTTGCCAGACCCATGCAACTCCGGATTTTTCACGCGCTTCCGATGCTGCTCGGACGCAGGTCTGGTTGATGCGCGACGCACAAGCGAAGGGTCTTGCCGTCGGTGTGTCGTCTGCCCGCTTCGGCGGGCTTTTTCCGCCCGCAGCAAGCTGCTCGTCTACGCGTACGCGCGTGACGCCCGACCATCGGGCGTCCGCAACCGGCGGGGAAAAAGCGCCCAGACCATGAAGGTCCGGGCTAAGCCATCGGGAGCCCGATGGCGGAGGTACCGATACAAAACTGGTCCGCTACCGGGTTCGATCGTCGCAGCGGGCCAGTTCCAGGATGGTGGCGCGCAGCGGTGCTGCGCGCGCAGTAGGCGGTGCTCGATGACTGGATGCGTTTGGCATCCTGTTGATATTCGAGCATCACACATTAATGATGGCTGTACATCGCGTTCATGTCGGCCTTCGGCATTGCCGCACGCCCCGCGTCCGACGAACCGCTCACCACACCGCCGTAACCGCTCGTTGCGCCGTTTTGCGCAGCCACCTTGGCTTCGGCAGCCTGGATTGCTTCAGGATAATGCGTGTTGTCGCCGTCGCCGGGGCGATAACCGGCCTTTTCGAGTTGCACCAGTTCAGCACGCACCTGCGCGCGGGTGACCGGCTGGTTCGATTGAGCGAACACGGCAACCGGAGCTGCAAGGGTAGCGGCAACAACAACGGCTTGAATAAGGTTCTTCATGGTACCTACCTCCAGATTTTGTCTTGTGCTGTTACGAACACCTTGCTCGTAACCACAACGAAAGTGTAGGTAGGCGAGTGCTTAAGATTAAGACCGATGCCTGGAGAGGATTGTTGTTTAATCTGGGTAAACCCTGGTGTGGCCTGGCGATGCGACCCTCACCGCTATGTTATGTCTTATATAAGACATAACATAGACGCACAGCACCGGTTGGGACATTCAAACTAGTCGATCGATCAGTTTGATACCTGACGCGTCGAATGAGCGGCTTACACCTGCTTGTCTTGAGTAGTGCAAGGTGTCGAAAAACTCACCGGCCATATCAGTGGACGACAAGTGCGCGACAAGTTGGGGAAAGCGGTTTCAACTTTTATTGGGCGAGCGATCGGGCAGTGGGCAGGTAGGGATCGAAGCGCCCCGGCTTGTCGCGTGCTCGTCAAAAAAAGGCGGATGACGGCGCTGCAAAGGCCGTCACGCTACCACGCCTCAACCTGGTAGCCAGATTAGTCGCTGTGAAAATTTCAGGCGCGAATTTATTGATGAGAGACGCGTGGAGCGGCCTCTCTCGCAATCACATCAGCACGATGTCGTACTGCTCCTGACTCAGATTCGACTCGACCTGCAACGAAACCGGCTTGCCGATGAAGTCGATCAGCATCGCAAGATGCTGCGACTCCTCTTCGAGAAAGAGATCGATCACCTGCTGCGAAGCCACCACCCGAAACTCGCGCGGATTGAACTGCCGCGACTCGCGCAAAATTTCGCGCAGCGCGTCGTAGCAAACGGTACGCGAGGTCTTCACCTGCCCCTTGCCAAGACACGTTGGACACGGCTCGCACAGCACATGCGCGAGTGATTCGCGCGTGCGCTTTCGCGTCATCTCGACGAGCCCCAGTTGCGAGAAGCCGTTCACGGTCACGCGCGTGCGGTCGCGCGAGAGCGCCTTCTTCAGCTCGCCGAGCACTTGCTCGCGGTGCTCGACGTTCTCCATGTCGATGAAATCGATGATGATCACGCCACCCAGATTGCGCAGGCGCAACTGGCGCGCGATCGTATGCGCGGCTTCGAGGTTGGTCTTGAAGATCGTGTCATCGAAGTTGCGCGCGCCCACGTAGCCGCCCGTGTTCACGTCGATCGTCGTCATCGCCTCGGTCTGGTCGATCACGAGATAGCCGCCCGACTTGAGATCCACGCGCCGTGACAGCGCCCGCTGGATTTCGGCTTCGATGTTGTAGAGGTCGAAGAGCGGACGCTCGCCCGTGTAGTGGTGCAGCTTCGGCGATACGGCCGGCGTGAATTCGTTCGCGAATTCCGTGAGCATCTGGAACGTCTCGCGCGAATCGACCTGCACGCGCGTCGTTTCTTCGTTCACGAAGTCGCGCAGCACGCGCTGCGCGAGATTCAGGTCCTGATAGAGCAGGCTCGTCGCGGGCAGGCGCTGCGCCTGCGCGATGATCGTGGTCCACGTCTTGCGCAGATACGCGACGTCGGCGGCGAGTTCTTCGCTCGTCGCGTCCTCGGCGATCGTCCGCACGATGTAGCCGCCTTTCTCGTCGGCGGGCAGCACGGCCGTGAGGCGCGCGCGCACCGCTTCGCGTTCGGCTTCGCTCTCGATCTTCTGCGAGATGCCGATGTGCGGCTCCTGCGGCAGATAGACGAGCGTGCGTCCCGCGATGCTCACCTGCGTCGAGAGCCGCGCGCCCTTCGTGCCGATCGGGTCCTTGACGACCTGGACCGTGAGCGTCTGGCCCTCGAAAACGGTTTTCTCGATCGGCTGATGCGGCGCGCTTTGATGCGTTTCACCCGCGATGCGCGGCTGCCAGATGTCGGCGACGTGAAGGAAGGCGGCGCGTTCGAGGCCGATGTCGATGAACGCGGACTGCATCCCCGGCAGCACGCGCACGACCTTGCCGAGATAGACGTTGCCGACACGTCCGCGCGAGAGCGTGCGTTCAACGTGAAGCTCCTGTACTGCGCCTTGCTGGACCAACGCGACCCGCGTCTCCTGGGGGGTGACGTTGATCAGGATTTCTTCGTTCATGGTGTTGTTCTAGAAGTCGATGCGCGCCGCGCGCAGCAGCGCGGCTGTTTCGAATAGTGGCAAACCCATGATACCCGAATAGGATCCGTCGATTCGCTCGATAAATTCGGCGGCGCGGCCCTGGATGCCGTATGCGCCGGCCTTGCCGAACGGTTCGCCGCTGACGACGTAGCGCGCGATCGCAGCGGGCAGCATGTCGGCGAAGCGCACATGCGAGCGCGAGAGCGCGATGGGCAGGCAGGTGCCTTCGGCATCGACGACGGCGACCGCCGTGAGCACTTCGTGAACGCGGCCGCTCAGGCGTTCGAGCATCGAATAGGCGTCGGCGGCGTCGTGCGGCTTGCCGAGGATGTGGCCGTCGATCGAGACGGTGGTGTCGGCGGTGAGGATCGGCGCATGCGCGTGCGCGCCCGCGACGAGCCGCGCCCGTGCCGCATCGGCCTTGGCCGCGCACACGCGCAGCACGTAGTCGGCGGCGTGCTCGCCGGGCAGCGTCGCTTCGAGTGCTTCGGCGTCCTCGTCGGAGCGCGGCAGCAGCAGTTCGAAACGCACGCCGAGCTGTTGCAGCAGCTCCTGGCGGCGCGGGCTCTGCGAGGCGAGATAGACGTACGGATAAGTCACGGAGGAGGCCATCGGAGCGTCTCGGTCGTGGCGGTCAGCCGGGTGGAGGGAAACGGCGCAAGGCCGTGCAAAGCGGCGATCAATGGCGCGAAGGGGCGGCGCTTCGCGGCGAACGGGGCCGCAGCGCCGCATCGCGCGCGAATC
>Ga0265338_10000303_pt1 | contig 88990 bp, 108 predicted proteins | sample 42126metaG_FD_193579 | JGI IMG/M metagenome (GOLD analysis project Ga0265338, IMG submission 193579) | Rhizosphere microbial communities from Carex aquatilis grown in University of Washington, Seatle, WA, United States - 4-21-26 metaG | ecosystem: Host-associated > Plants > Roots > Rhizosphere...
CAGGAAATGCTATTTTTACGTTAGACAGTATTGTTTGTTCAAGGTTGATTGTACCTTGGATTGTTGGTCTTTGACTTGTTGTTGTTGGAGTCTGTGCAGATGCTGCTGATACTCCTACTGTAGCAAGAATTGCTACACTTAGAATCATAGCAAGCATCTTTTTGTTCTTGACTAGTGCTGTTGTGTTCATTACTATCTATTATTAGCTAGTTGTTTAATAAAAAATTGCGAAACTATGTCAGTGAACATTGTTAGTGAAAGGTAAAAGTACTAGTTACACAAGTTTTAGACTTTCATGAGGAATTTCAAGTAAAAGCTTAATACGTAATTTAGATGGCAATGTAATAATCTTGTCGCACGAATACAGGGACCGAGTGTACATACGCAAAGATATAATTTTGAAATTAACAGAGCATGGGGAACTTAATCAGACATCACTTCTCAGTTATTGCGGTTTGAATTTAATGAAACACAAAGATATTCTTGAAAGTCTTGAGAGAAAAGGTTTCATAAAGAGAACAGAACAGGCATGGGGAAATAAGAAAATAATAAAATATGCAGTTACACAGAAAGGACGAGAATTTTGCAAGATAATATTAGAACCATATGAAGACATATTTCCGAGGAATGAGAAACATGACCAAGAACAAAGTTAGCGAAGCATTTTTAATGCAACAGGGGTGTCTGTAGTAAATGTCAGAACCAGAAGACAATCCACTGGAAAATAATTCATCTCCACCTGACAAAAACGAGAAAAAAGAATCTGATAACATTCTGCACATTTTAGACGAACTTTTGTCACATACCAACAGTTCACGTAGATTATTTTTAATTTTTATTGGTAGCGCATTACTTTTTGGACCAGTTGCTTTGATATTAGGAGGAGTTTTACTTGGTCACCCAGATTATAGTATAAGGCATTTAGAACCACAGCAAGGTATGGAGAACTTTACCAACATGCATCGCATGCCAGGAATGCACATTCAAGTAGTAGCTCAAAATGGCACAGTAATCAGAGAATTACCAATGATGACGTCACCTCCAATGGACAGATCACATGCAGCTCCAATATTTTTTGGACTACGAACATTCATAGTAATTTCAATAGTATTTGCAATAATTTTATTAGTCATTGCCATAAAGGAATACCGCTTCTTCTCACACTGGAACAAGAGATTCAACAAATACAAGTCATTAAAAGATAAAATCGACAAAGAATTGGATGAAGATTAGATACAAATCAGTTAGACAGAGCTAATTTTTTGTTAGATTATATACCCAAAAGCATTTCATCATCACAATGGCAATACTTGAGATTAAAGACTTGCACGTACAAAGAGATGGTAAAGAAATTCTCAAGGGAGTAAATCTCAAGACAGGTCCAGGAGAAGTGCATGCCATAATGGGTCCGAACGGATCAGGCAAGAGTACACTATCATATACAATTTTAGGTCATCCAAAATACGAAGTTACAAAAGGAGACATTTTGTTAGATGGAGAAAGCATTTTGGGTTTATCAGCTGATGAAAGATCAAAAAAGGGATTGTTTCTAGCGTTCCAATATCCAACAGAAGTTGCAGGTGTAGGTTATTCTCATTTTCTTAGAACTGCATACAATGCACTAAGCAAATCACTTGCAGATGAAAAAAGAGAAGTTTTTCTTACAGTAAGAGAATTTCAGAATTATCTGAAAAAAAATCTTGACGAAGTTGGACTAAAACATGATTTTCTATCAAGATATCTCAATGAAGGGTTTTCCGGAGGAGAAAAGAAGAGATCAGAGGTTTTACAGATGGCAGTGCTTCAGCCAAAAATTTCAATCCTTGATGAACCAGACTCAGGTCTAGATATTGATGCAGTACAAGCAGTTGCAAAGGCAATCAGTTCAGTTTCAAGAAAGGATGCAACTGTAATTGTAATTACGCACTATGCGAGGATTCTCAAGTTCCTAGACAAGCTTGATTTTGTTCACGTAATGGCACAAGGAAAAATGATCAAGGAAGGTCCAAAAGAACTTGCTGATGAATTAGAACAAAAAGGCTATGCATGGCTTGGAATTCAAGAAACCACTCAATAGAAAATCTCATACTTCCTTAACATACTAAGGATAATTTTAGATATCTGATATGAAAATTGGCGATATTGCACCAGATTTTGAGTTAGAATCAAACACGGGAGACAAAGTAAAACTCTCTACATTTTTTGAAAAGAAAAAGGTGATCCTATTTTTTTACGTAAAAAACAACACTCCAGGTTGTAATTCAGAAGTAGATGGAATGAAAAATCACTATTCAAAGATATCAGACAGGTAGAGGTCATTGGTATAAACCAAGATTCAGTAGAATCACATGCAAATTTTTGTCAAAAACATGATCTCCCTTTCAAGATTCTTTCAGATACAAACAAGAAGGTAGCTGCATCATACCAGGCAAAGGGCATTCTTGGTGCATATACAAAAAGAATAACATATCTCATTGGACTTGATGGAAGAATTGAAAACATCATAGAGGGAATTGGTGCTTCAAACCACATAGAATTTGTACAAAGCCTTGCAGATTCTCAAGCATACAATTAATAAAAAAAAGACAATAACAGTGTCTAAAGTTTCTTACATTGGTGTACAAACCCAATTTTTTGTAACTAGCACACATGCAAATAGACAATAGACCAAAATCAAATGAATTCTACACAGAATGTATGACATATTTTGAAGCATTAAGAAAGACTGGAAAACAAGACTATGGTTTTGAGGACGAGTTTTTCTACACCATGCCTGCAATGTCAGAAAAAATTGTAAGCGAACAGTAACAATATTCAAAACTAGGACAGGTACGGTTTCAGTTATATATTCAGTATAGGGATCTCTCGTTGCAGAGGTACCGAAGCCCGGTCAACCGAGAGGGACTCAAGATCTTTCGTAAGACATCCCTTCCCTTAGGGGTTCGTGGGTTCAAATCCCACCCTCTGCATTTTTCTCATTTTTTTCTCTTTTCTTTGTCTTTGTTTACGATTTGGTTCATCATATCCTCGATGATTTTCACCCATAGTAATCAATACTAGTGTTTATTAGAAAATTTTTCTATTATTAGATATAGAAAATGAAAACCAAATCAAATGACAGCATACCAGGTCCAAAAGCCATGCGTGTTATTAACACCATGAAAAAACATGCCTATGATTCTACATTTGTTTATTCTCTAGTTGTTTCACATGGACACAATTGCATCATAGAAGATATTGACGGTAACAAGTATCTTGATTTTACATCAAACATAGGAGCATGTCCATTGGGCTATTCACATCCGGATATAATAGAGACATTGAAACGATATTCATCAAACGGGACATACAAGATAGCAGGTCAGGATTTCTACTGTCAAGAACACGCAGATCTTGCAGAAAACATTTCAACCATTTTACCATCAGGTTTTAAGACATTTTTCATAAACAGTGGTGCAGAGGCGGTAGAAAATGCAGTAAAGATAGCGTACAAGAAGATGGGTCCACTCCCTGGAATTTCTTGTACCGGTGCATTTCATGGAAGAACATTAGGAGCATTAAGTTTCACATTTAGTAGACCAGTTCAGAAACATAACTTTCCAGAACTTCCATCAAAGAGAATCAAGTTTTGTACGAGTGATAACGACCCAGAACTTGATGCTACAGAAAAAATTCTAAAAGAAAACAAAGTTGCATTTATCTTGACTGAGATAATCCAAGGGGAAGGAGGATACAATGTTGCAAGCAAGAAATTTATTTCAAACTTGAGAAAATTTGCAACAAAATATGGAGTTCCTCTCATCTTGGATGAAGTCCAATCAGGAATAGGACATACTGGCAAATGGTGGGCCTTTGAACATTATGGAATAAAACCAGACATAATGAGTACTGCAAAAGCATTACAGATAGGTGCAACAGCATTTAGCAAAAAATTTGATCCAGAGCAGAGATCAGTATTATCAAGCACATGGGGCGGAGGAAATAGAATAGACATGGCTGTTGGTTCCAAAGTAATTCAAGTGATAAAACGAGACAAACTGCTAGAAAATGCAACAAAGATGGGCAACATTCTCAAGGGTGGCTTGATGGAAATGGTAGGAAAAAAAGGAATAACAGATGTGAGAGGACTAGGCCTAATGATTGGCATAGAATTTGATTCTGCAATTCGCCGTGATAAAAAACTTGTAGAATTATTCAAACAAGGTTTAATGACTTTGGGAGCAGGTCAAAAATCAATGAGAATTATACCGCCACTGATAATTACAAAAGAACAGATTCATGAAGGTCTTGACATCATGCACAAAGTTTTGATGAGAACCTAGTATGCATCATACTTTTCGCCCATTTCAAGTGATGCTATCTTTAGTTTGAGCACTTCATTTGCACCCTCATAGATTACAATTGCTCTAGAATCAAGAAAATGTCTTGCAACCCTACTTGTTTTTTGGTATCCGTAGGAACCAAATACTTGAACTGCTCTGTTTGCACAGTCAAAAGCCGCATTTGTAGCATGCAATTTGGCAATAGCTGCAAGCCTATCTACCTTGTTGCGTAATGCAGAATATTCCTTGTTTTCCCTAGTGAGGACATCTAACCAATTTGTATCATTTTCCTTGAGATTTTCAACATAATCATGAAGTTTTTGTCTTGCCATACCTGCTCGATATACTAACCATCGTGAACTTTCTATATTTACAATCATTGTAGCAAGATGCTCTTGAATGAGTTGTTTTTTTGCAAGAACCGAACCATGTTGTTCTCTTTTTTGAGAATATCTAATTGATTCATCAAGACAGTCTTTCATTACACCAACAGCACCAGCTGCAACACTCAATCTTCCATCAATTAACGCACTAAATGCAACACTAAGACCATTTCCAATTTTTCCAAGAAGATTTTGTTTCGGTACAAGACAGTTCTCAAAAGTAATTTCAGCATTTTTTACAGTAAGTAATCCCATTTTATTTTGCATTTCCTGTGCATCAAAACCCTTTGATGAAGTATCCACAATAAATGCAGATACTTTTCCATCAGGACCTTTTGCATAGGTAGTAATTACTTTGGCAAATGTACCATTTCCAACCCAGTGCTTTGTTCCATTAAGGACATAGTTATCACCACGTTCCTCAAATGTTGTAGTCATTTTTTTAGGATCACTTCCTGCATCAGGCTCAGTCAGTGCAAAACCCATTATGCTAGTTCCATTTGTAGTATTTGTAAGATATTTCTTTTTTTGTTCTTCTGTTCCCCAATTTTGTAATACCATTTGACCAATAGATACATGTGCGGAGAAAAACGTACGAAGCGAATTTCCTTCCCTACCAATTCTTTCAATTGCAAAAAGATATGTCAAAATATCATATCCCAGACCGCCATATTTTTTTGATATCGGACATCCAAGCATGCCAATTTCTCCAAATTCAGGAATTACTCGGTCGTTTATCCTCTCATCAAGATAACATCTTGTTTCATAATCTCGTATAGATTTACAGACTCGGTCAATCTTGTCAAGAAAAACTTTTTGTTCTTCAGAGACCTCAAAATTCATTTTGGATATGTTAGAGTAAGACATTGTTTCAGTTGACTCCTAACAAGTATTACCTAGTTTTGGTTTCTATACTTTTACTATCTGGATCTCTCTTACATTGTGTTTTGATAGATCTTCATGTAAAGCAGCGTGGGATTCATCTGTAAAAGTTAGGTTGCATCTATAACATTTCCACGCTTTGGTGCTCATGAAACATGTTATGCAATTTTAATTTATAAATATATTGTACTTAATATTCATTTTTTAGATTACTATGGTCTAGGAGGAAAATGTTTGGAATTATTTGCTGTTTAATATCATATTTCACAAATTTTCACCCAGGCACGAAGCATAACCACAGCCTCAACTTATAAAATCAATTTACACCAGAGACCAAATTGGAGTTTGAAAAATTAAAGATACTTGTAAAAAATAGACTAGAACAAAACGACACAGCTCACGATTTTGAACACATTATGAGGGTACTCAAAAATGCAACAATGATTGCAAGAAAGGAAAAAGCCAATATTAGAATCATAACTGCTGCAGTACTTTTACATGACATCATCTCGTATCCAAAATCTGATCCTCGTTCAAAAAATTCTTCAATAGAGAGTGCACTAGAATCAAGAAAGATCTTGAAAAAATACAAATTCAGTCAAGATGATATCAATATCATATCTGATGCAATAAGAGATCATAGTTTTTCAAGAGGGGTAATACCTCAGACGCCAGAGGGAAAGATATTACAAGACGCGGATAGATTAGATGCACTTGGAGCAATAGGAATAGCGAGAACATTTTCAGTCAGTGGTTCAGAAAAGAGGTCATTTTACAATAACATTGATCCATTTTGTAAAAGACGGTTGCCAGATGACAAAAACTGGACTGTGGATCATTTTTACAAAAAACTCTTACTTTTAGAAAAAACAATGAATACAAATGCTGGAAGAATTGAGGCACGAAAGAGAATCAAGGTAATGAAAAAGTTTCTTGGTGAACTAAAAAAAGAGATCTAGCCGTAATCTACATATCTTTTATATCGTTTCTCAATCTCAGAATTATTTCCAGTCATGATTCTTCTAATTTCATCAGTGTGTTTGTCTTTGATATAATCAATCATCTCTTTGAAAATCTCATCTTGTGGATATGCATTTGTGAGAGGCTCTAATATTTTGAAATATTCAACAACTTTTTCTCTGAATTCTTCTTTTGTAGGTCTTCGTATTTTATTAATACGAAACCAGATTGATGCCCAACTTGCACCAACTACATGCGGTAGCAAGTCATATGCACGCGCTATCTCAAATGTTAGGTCTTCTCTCATCTCTCGTTAAGTGTTTTTGCTGCACCCTTTGAGAAATATGTTACTATCATGTCTGCGCCAGCACGTTTGATAGCTGTAAGAATTTCTAGTGTGACCTCCTTTTCATCAATATATCCAGCCATGGCAGCTGCCTTGACAAGAGCATATTCTCCAGATACACTATAGGCTGCAATTGGTACATTGAATTTTTCCCTGGTCATAGATATCAAATCTAGGTAAGCTAGTGCCGGTTTTATCATGACAATATCCACTCCCTCTTGAATGTCAGTCTCTACCTCTCTCATTGCCTCTTTTGGATTTGTATAGGGTAATTGGTAGGTCTTTCTATCTCCAAACTGAGGAGCAGAGTGAGCCATGTCCTTAAACGGTGAATATAATGAAGACCTATGTTTTGCAGAGTGGGACATTATTGCAACATCATGAAATCCAGCGTCATCAAGACCTTGTCGTATTGCCTTTACCTGTCCATCCATCATTGCAGATGGTGATACAACATCAACTCCTGCTTGGGCTTGACTTACTGCAATTTTTGCCAGAGTTTCAAGACTAGAATCATTGTCTATCTTGTCTCCTTTGACTAGTCCACAGTGACCAGAACTTGTGTATTGGCAGAGACACACATCAGCCATTATTGCAATATCATTTCCAATATTTTTTCTTATTTCAGAAATTGTTTTTTGTACAATTCCATTTTGAGTAAAAGCAGATGTACCATGTTCATCTTTGTGTGAAGGAATTCCAAATACCATTACTGCAGGAATTTTCAATTCTGCAATAACGTTTATTTCATTTCCAACATCAGCAAGTGGAAGTCTCTCCATCCCAGGCATTGAACTTCCTTGAATTCTTGATTTTAGATCTTCTTGTACAAATATTGGACATATGAGATCCTTTGGAGACAGACGTACTTCTTCCAAGAGTTCTCTAATTTTACCAGTTTTTCTCAGTCGTCGTAGTCTCAAATTAGGAAAAGACATTACACACAAGACATCCTATTTTAGCAATATAATTTGTTACTCTCTTGTTTTATAATCAAAGAGTCGTGTAACAGTTTTTAGAATTTCGGCATCACCTTGTTCAGAGGCCTTGCGTAGATTATTCATTGGAATTGACATGATATCTTCGACAATTGCTTGTGTGAGCTGATCAATAATTCGTATCTTTTGTTCATCTTTTTCACCTAGCATTTGGAGCGCCTTTTTCAACTCCTTTACTCGTGCTTGGTCTATCTCCTTGAAGACATTAGTTACAATAGGCTCTACCTCAAGTCTTTTCATTGCGGCTTCTACTAGGGGCAATTCCTCATTAATTATATGCTCTGCGGATGATACTACACCCATTCTATTTTTCATGTTCTTTTCCACCATCTCTGCGATTTGGTCCAAGTTCATCACTTTGACTTGGGCTATTTCAGATACTTTGTCATCAACAGTTCTAGGGTTAGAAAGATCCATTATGAGCATTCCACTATTACGTGAGCCCATTGCTTCTTTGACTCTATCATGGGTAACAAGAAAATATGGTGCAACTGTAGCTACAAACAATACATCAATTGACTTGAAATTAGCAGTTGCTTCTTCAAACTGCATGGGCCTACCACCTGCAGTCTCTGCAAATGCTTTTGAGCGCTCAAAGGTTCTGCTTGTTACAAGAAAATCAATGTCTCTTTTTTTAAGAGATTTTGCTACAAGACTTGCTGCTTCTCCAGTTCCAATCAACAAGATATGTTTTGATTTTAGATCATCAATATTTTCTTCTGCAAGATTTACTGCCATGGAACCAATTGATATGCTTCCTTTACTGATTCCAGTTGCTTGACGTACACGCGTTCCAATTTTAATTGCCTTGTCAAATAAAGTATTAAGATTATCGCCTGAAGCCTTTATTCCCCTTGCAGTACTGATGGAATCTTTGACTTGTCCAAGTATTTGTTCTTCACCTATTACAAGAGAATCAAGACCAGATGTAAGTTTGAGTAGATGTGTGTATGCATCAGTTCCTTTGCTTATCTCAAGATTTTCTTTGAATGCATTTTCTTCCAGTCCTGCAACAGACGCCCATGTTTTTTTTATTTTATCAAGATCAGCAGAATTGGCACAACCAAAAAGTTCTACCCTGTTACAGGTTTGCAAAATAACACATTCGTGCAATCCAGAGTGTTGTAGAAATGATTTGTATGCAGAATCTAGATCTGGAAAAGTGAATCTTTCAAGCATATGAATTGGAGACTTTCTAAAAGTAACTCTAGCGTTGATTACATCACTTGTCATATGATATCGCCTAGCATTTCCATAACCCGCTTCTGTGCTTTTTTTAGATTTCCGTCTCGTATTAATTGTTTAACATGATTGTCATTCATGACACTGTAGAGAAACTTTCTTCGCTCGGGAAATGTGTGGATTTTGTCCTTTGCTGCCTTTCTTGCAAAATCTTGTAGTTTTATCTGATAAATGTCCTCTTTTGTTATTACTTTTTTGAAGATTTGTTCAGCCTGAAGTTTTAGTTTTCTTGCCATGGCAGGACTTCGACCTCCTGTAGACACTGCAATTTGCACAGTATCTGCTATGTTAATTACAGAACCAAATGCAAAGTCACTTACTTCTGGATCGTCAGCAGCATAAGCATAACAGCGCATGGACTTGGCCTGTTCTACAATTTTACGATTGAGTGCCTTATCATCAGTTGTTGCCAGTACCATGAATGGTTTGTATTTTTTTAGAAAACTTGCATTGGCAAGTCTCATTTTCTTGAATGATATTTTTTTTTGTTTGACATAATTTTGAATTTGCCTGTTTGTCGAATCACTGATAAGAAGAATTTTGCATTCCTGAGTCAACAAGGAATTTACTTTTTTTAGACCTTCGTTTCCCCCTCCCACTATAATCACCAAATCTCCTTTAAGATTTAGATCAACTATCAATGGATCTTGGCTGACTGGAAATGATATTTATAGATTCCATGAGAAACTAGGTAACGTTTTTAATTGTAAGACAAGGTTTTTAGCTTGACATGGACAAGATGGATAAAGAAATTCTAAATGAGATCCAGTGGACATTTCCATTAACTCCAAAACCATATGAAGTCATGGCAAAAAAATTTGGTCTGTCAGACCAAGAATTGATGCAAAGACTTGTCACACTCAAAGAGGCAGGAATAATCAGACAGATTAGCGCAATATTTGACACACGAAAACTAGGATACAAGAGTGCACTAGTTGCAATGGCAATAGACCCAGAAAAACTAGACCACATTGCAAATCAAGTAAACAAACATCCAGGTGTGAGTCACAATTATGAAAGAAATCATGAATACAATCTATGGTTTACCTTGGCAGTTCCTCCAGGATCTGATCTAAAGACAGAGATTGACAAATTTTCAAAGTTATCCGGAATTAGAAAAACAAGATTACTACCTACAATCAAGCTATTCAAGATAGGAGTAAAGCTTGAGATGGTAGAAGAGAAAAAATCAGACATTAAACCATCAGAAGAGAAAAAGAAGATCACAGATACCAAATTTATTGCAACAGAAGAAGAAAAAAACTACATACGAGAATTGCAAAAAGATCTAGAGATAGTTGAAAGGCCATTTTTAAAATCTGCCCAGAAACTTGGAATAACTGAAGAACAACTTCTTGAAAAGATAACAAAATATGAAGAAACAGGAATAATGCGAAGATTTGCAGCCATCTTAAGACATAGAGAAGTAGGCTTTACTGCAAATGGTATGATAGTATGGCAAGTTCCAGAGGAAAGAATTGAGGAAGTTGGTTCAAAGCTTGGATCATTTCCACAGATTAGTCATTGTTATCAAAGACCTGTCTACCAAGACTGGCCATACAGTGTATTCTCAATGGTTCATTGTAAATCAATTGAAGAAGCAGAAGACATGGTAAGAGAGATTCAAAAACAAGTCGAAGTAAGTGATTACAGAATTCTATTTAGCTCAAGAGAATTCAAAAAAACTCGAGTGGAATATTTTGTAGAGCACGAGTTTAAGATCGAAGATTTAATCACTGCATGATAACATCAAAAAATAAATTTCTAGGATAACTCAATCAGGGACTCTGTAAGAGATGTCAATGTTACCTTGATAGAGTTTACCTTGCTTTGATACATGAAGAACTTTTTGCCAGACAAATTTGTATCCCCTGAGATACGTACCAGACCAGATGTGTGAAGTCGTCGAACCCATCTATACACTTGAGTTAGTGGAACGCCAGACATTACACTAATATCCCATGCAGATTTTGGTTTGTCAATTGTAGACCTCAGTATACTCATGGCCTGATCATTTGACATGATTTTTAAAACATTGTCTGCATCTTTATTTTCAAGAATTCTGCCTTGCTGTAATACTTGCATGGTAGTGTACCAGACTACAAAAATATAACAAGAGTGGTTAGAGTGAATTCATTTGCAAACACTTGCAATCATTTGCAATTATTCATTCAACAAATTTGAATGACATCATGCCTGCGTTGTATTCAAAATCAACTGTTGTCTCTAAAACTTCACGAAAGATCAATCCAAGTACAGTAGTATGATAAAGCGACCAGTTTTCTCCAAGGTCATGTTTGATGATAAACGTATGAGCGTTATTTTTTATATTATGATTTATTTCAATTGATGAAGCACGCATTCGGGCCTCAAACCAAGAGATAAATGAATTCAGATTAAAGTCTCCACGCATGAACAATGCAGTATCTCTAACTACATTTTTTCCAATGCGTGTCGCCATGTCAACAACATGATCCTTTGTCAAATTTCCAAAAAGTTCTAAGATGATTGGCTTTGCAATTGGGATCATCCCCACCTTTGCTTCATACATGTCCCACTCGACATATCTTTTGAATATATGATTGACAAATGTGTTAAGACTGGTTTCTCGATGTTCTGATTCGGAGCGAAGTTTGTTTAATACATCTTCATCTATTCGAAACGTCATAGTTGATGTTTTCTTGGGATTAACAGCCACTACACTTTGTGAATCTTTCTTTGAATATAATTTGTTTTATTTTTCCAAAATTGTGGAAACATGACTTAGGCTGTTTGTACAGAAGCCTTTAGATCATAGGATGGCCATTGGTTGAAAAGTCCAACTATCTCATTTTTGTCAGCATCACTTAGATACTTGCCATCAGACATTGCAGAAAACATTTCAATTTCTTCTTCACTTACAACAGTAGGCAATACCGATGAGACAGGTTTTTGCGACAAGATAAACTTGATTGCAAGTTCTGTGATATTCAGTCCGTTTCTTTTTGCAATAGGCATCAATTGATCGACTTTCTTTAGCGCTTCTTGTATCCAATTGCCGCTTCTTACAGAACGATGATCTTTTTCGCTAACTTTGGTGTCTGCATTTACTTTGCCTGTTAATATACCAGAGGCATCAGGCACACGAACTAGGATTCCAACGTTACTCTTTTCTGCCTCATCAATTAACACATTTCCAGGATTTTGTTCAAGAATGTTATATACAGTCTGTACTGCAGCGGCATTTGTTATCTTCATTGATTCAAGTCCTTCTTGAGTCCACCCAATTGCAGGACCTAATGCAATTTGATAGCTTTTGATAATTCCTTCTTTTGTTTTCTTGTCTAGGAATTCAAAAATTTTCTTGTCACGTACGGTTGGAATCTTTGGATTGTGCAATCCATATACATCGACATAATCAGTTTGTAATCGTTCAAGACTTTGCTTCAAGGCAAAATCAGTAAATTCAGTTGTGAATTTTTGAGGAAGTTCCTTGTGACCTATCTGTTCGTTTGAATAAATGTCATATCCATATTTTGTAGACAAGACAACCTGGTTTCTCATACCAGAGAATACCTCACCAATCAATTTCTCGCTTTTTCCCCTTCCATAAATATCTCCAGTCTCAAAATAATTAATTCCTAGATCAAATGCGCGTTTTAACATCCTCTTTGCTTCATCATCTTCTATTTTTTTGCCCCACCAGTCAAGTCCCAAAGTCCATGCTCCAAATCCAATCTCAGAAACATTGATTCCACTCTTTCCTAGTTTTCTATACTTCAATTTACAATACTCCTAAACTCTGATAATTTTTGTTGAAGCTCTGTATCATTTAGAACAGCTGAACCATCTCCAGTATTGGCATTTAATTCTATCCAAGATTTACAACCGCTGTACTCTGGAAGAACTGGAATCTCAGTAGAAGGAATCTTGTATACCTTGAGAAACATTGCAGTCATTGGTTTTTGCGGCATCCAGTTCATTCTCTCAACCACATACGAATCACTCCATATATGAAATCCTGACAACTCTTCAATTTTTTTCATGGAGGAGACATCATTTTCTGCAAGCACTTCGGCATAAGATGTGATTCTGTTTACACCATCTCTTGGTTTTTGCTCTCTCACATCTGCAAGATATCTGTAAAATTGCGATTTTAGCGAAGAATTGTCTTGGTGTTCATAGGTGGGAAAGAGTAGGAATTTTTTATCTTCAACCCTAAAACCAGACGCAGTCTCAAGTATTCCCCCCTTTCGAAGCAAAACTGTTTGGTCCCCATTTTCAAGTGCAGTTATTACCGTAGCCCACTCTTTTAGTGCCTTTATCATCCAAGACTCCTAATCAGAGGAATAATGTCTTTTTTGACACATACAATCATTGGTGTATCAACTGTAATGTATCCGCTGACTCGAGTTTCCCTCAAGTCCATTATCAAATCCTGGAACTTGTGCAAAGTATCAGTTTCAAATGCAAGCATAAAATCTTCATCATGAATTCCAAATGAATACGAAGTATTTAGTAAGACTTCGGGATACTTGTGTCCAACTTGAATGTGTTCTCCCATCATCTCTTTTCGTTTTTCAAGTGGCAATAGATACCATTCACGAGTTTTTATGAAAGGATATACAATTGCATATTTTTTTTGATCTTCACCCCCAAGCCAACCACGTTGTGTTTTACTATCTGCATACATTGACGGCCTGGTGCTAGATAGGTACACATGCGTAGGTACAATATATTTTCCAAAGACTGTAAGATATAGTTTTGATACAACATCCTGGATTTTTTCTACAGAATCAGATACAAACCAGAACAGAAATTCGGCATCGTCTCGTAGACCCAGAGTAGAATATGTTCTGTATTTTATCTGCGAGTTTTTGAGGACAATTTCTACTTCTTTTGCAGATTCTTCTTTTGCAAGATCTGCCATCCATCGCCATTTTGGATCTACCTTAAAAAATGAGAAATTGAAAAATTGTCTTGGCGGTTCGCTCATGCAGACTGGAATTATTGTTACCTTATTTAAAATCTAATCAAGTTAACTAGGCTTGATAAAACCAAAATCTGTATCGTATAATCATGTAATATCTTAAATTAGCGAAATAGAGCAGAGAAAACATGATGGGTAGAAATACCAAAATGGCAATAGGAATTGGATCTATCTTTGTCGCATTTACAATTGTAATGATTGTTCTTGTCATCCAATCATACTACCCATAGAATGTCCAAAAGTGAATCGGATCCATTAAATGATACACTAATTGCTTTAGAGACATGGTAATAATTAGACATCAACCAATAAATGAAATAGTAATTCATGAGCTTGTCAAAGTCAGCAGCATTGAGGATTTTCTAAGCATCAAAACAAATAACGTTCCCCTGGGCAGTTCTGCACCTCCAGCACGCTGGGCAGACGGAATACTATACGAGCCACAAGGTTTCCCACCTACGCCTGAGATAATCAAGGACCAGATAGAAGGTAAGATACATTTTGCTGCAATAGAGTATACTGAAATGCCACAGTACAAGCAATACTTGAAAAATAGTAACAACAATGTTCTCTTGCCAATAATTGACATGTCACATAATGAAGCAACAAAACAGATTGCACAATGGTTGAAAAACCAGATAATTACCAAGTGAAGGTATAGCAATCAAAAAACACCTGCGGAACAATCCGGAATCAAACTGGAACTTGGTTAAAATAAAATTGAAACGTTAATCAAGATGGCGTCTAAGAAATGTAGTTGATGGCAGTAAAATTTAAAATTGAAGAAGCTCGTTTTTTTCTGGAAAAAATAGAACAAGATTATACTAAAGTTCCCGATAATGAGTATTATCTGAGTGCATTTCTTTCATCTACTTACAGTATAAAGGATCATCTTCTGGAGGATTACAATAAGAAATTTCATTTTGAAATACATAACGACTTCAAATTCAAGGGAATTTTTGAAAAAAAGGCAAGAGAAGAAGCAATTAAAGGTAATATTATTCCATGTGAGTTTCTTTCATGGTATGAAAAAAAGGTCAAAACAATAGATGATGACATTCTTGGCAATATATTAAAAGCGAATAGACATAAAATAATACATAGTGAATCAATAAGCATCAAAGATCTTTCAGAAGATGCTAAATTTCTTGCTTCATCCGATGAACAATTCGAAATCTGGAAGCAAGCAAATCCATGGCTATCAATTCCGATTTTTAATGCAGTTGGTACAATATCAATACACATGGATCAATGTAAAAATATGCTAGCACTCATGGAAGATTTTGTTAAAGAAGCATTAGAGAAATTCCCAAATGAATTAGTAGATGTTAAATTTTAAAGGAATACAACCCCCGAATCTTAACACAAACAAGTTCAGTTAGCAAACCTCGACATCTTAACAGAAGTTATCATCAAAACACTTATTATTTGAGAATGGAAAATTTTGTCAAATGCCAAGCATAGATCAATTGAGCAGACCACAAAACAAGCTAGAACCAGTTGAAGGAATCATCGAAAGTATCAGCGACCCAAGAACTGTCAACCTCAAAACAGGCGGACAAGCTCAAGTTGCAGATGCAATGCTAAAAGATGAAACTGGACAGATCAAGCTTAGTCTATGGGATGCACAGATAAAGATGGTAAAACAGGGTTCTAAAGTAAGAATCGAAAATGGATACATTTCTACATTTAGAGGCGAAAATGCACTTAATGTTGGAAAGTTTGGAAAACTAGTAGTGTTAGAATTTTAGATATATCTACCACTAGACTGATTCTTTCCCTTTCTCCAATCTAGTACGCTAAGTATTGCGCCAGATATTATCACGACAACTCCAATAATTAACAAGAAACCGGCTTCAGCCAATGGCAGTATGTTTTTGACAAATGGTGAATTAGGATCAGTCAATGCCTTTGACTGCTCAGGATTTTCTGTAAATAGCATCACTACTGTAATTGGTTCCTTGCCATTGTTTGCAATGTTAAAGTTATAGGTATCTGCTTTTGGCACATTAAATGATTTTATAAAAATTGGATCATTGTCTACAAACGAGCCAAACTTGTCTCCAAAGATATTCGTTATAGATATCCCCACAACATCATCTGGATTATAATCTGTAACATGAACTCCCCACATCAATGGCACCTGCGCAGCGTTCATAGTATGTGAAAAAGTGTATACATTTCCTGCATCAATCTCTATTTTATCAGATACGCTATCAAACAGGCTTTCTGGTGACGGAAAAAAATCTGCCCCGGTATCACCAGACGACATTTTAGGCATTACAGAATACGCAATAGACGCAGCCATTGCAATCATGACTGCTCCTGCAATTGCAATTATTGGTCCACGTTTTTTCATATCTAACTAATGTATCCTAGTTTTTTATTATGTTGTGGCATTGGAAGTGAATCCCCTCCAGATTTTTGTCTCATTTGCTCTTCGATTGTCTTTACTAGATGTTCTGTATCCTGGGCTTTTTTTATAATACCTGTCAAGTCAAGTTTAAGATTCAACATCTTGGATAATGTTTCAAGTACAATTTGAGATGCCTTGGCATCTATAACATATCCAGATGTTTCTCCAAGCAAACAAATTCCAGTTATTTCTTTTCTTTTTCCCACACCAATGATTAGGCCATTCATTCCAGTAATGCTTCCACTATTCATAGTTGATATGCCATAGGTTTGAAAGCCATCTACAATTTTTTGAATTGTACTTGTACCATAAACTCGTGGAGTTTTAGAAAAAGTCCCTGTAATGTATGCAGCAAGTGTATAGATTGTCTTTATTCCAAGTTTATCACAGATTTTTACAATTTCTTCAGCCATCTCATACTCATTTTCAGGAGTTACAGGCTGTGCATCCCCACTTAACAGAACAAGATCACTTGAACTTCCTTTGTAATAGTAAAAAATATTTTTCATAAGATCTGCTGTTCCATCAGGTTGAATCAACACTTGAGGAGGAAAAGATGATGAAAACATGCTTGCAAACGGAATTGCCTTTAGTTCTTCAATCATATGATCAACTGCAAGCTTGCCAACATATCCACTTCCAGGAAATCCGCAAATGAGAGTCGGATTTTTAAGAACTGGTATTTCAGTAATTTCTACAGTAATACGTTGAGGAAGAGACAACATCGTTACGAAAAAATTAATTCAATATTAATGAAGCGTGTAATTTCTACTTGCGTCGAGGTTTTTTCTTTGTTGCTTTTCGTTTAGAAGTTTTGGTTGTTTTTCTTTTAGGTTTTGTCACTTTTTTTCTTGATGCTTTTTTTGAGCGAGTCTTGTGTTTTGCAGTTTTAGCAGGTTTTTGTTTTGTCTTTTTTGCCTTTGCTTTTTTTGCTTTTGCCAAGGCTAGTTTTCGTGCATTGCTTTTTCTCCTCTGAGCTGCAAGTGCTGCCATTCTTTTTCGTTTCACAGCAGCAAGTGCTGCCATCTTCTTTCTTCTCTGGGCTGCAATTTCTGCCAGTTTCTTTTGTACTGTTACCAATGCGTTGCTTGCCTGTGCTTCAAGTTTTAGAAGAGATTCAAATTTCGGTCTTAAGACAGATTCTGCTTTGGTAGAAGATTTTAGTTGTTCAATCAAAGCAGGTTTTGTGTGACCTTGTTTTTTTAGTAAACCTTCAATCTTGGCCTTTTCTTTTTCACCGGACTCTATTGCTTTATCAAGTCTAGTATGACCAGATTCTCTTTCTTTTAATTCAGAATGTAATTCTGCTATTTTTTCATCAATATACTTGAGCCTTTCAACTACAGAATTTTTGTCTTCAGACCCATATTCACTTTGTTGGGTCACCTGGTCTTTTGCATCCTGCTCATGGCGTAGCCTCTCTTCTGCTGCAATCTTGAGCCTCTCAATGCTTGCTTTTTGAGAAAGGTGCTGATTTAGGAGTTGAGATGCATGGTCTCTAGCCCTAGTCAAGTCTTCTTTCTTCTTTTCCAAGGCAACAAGGCCAGATGATGATCTTCGTTTTGTAGAAACAGCCTCTTTTAGTTTATTTTCAACCTGTTTTCGTAATTTGGATACTGCCATTTTTTTCACACCGTAGGATTTTACAAGCGTCTCAAGTGATGCCATGCGATAATGAGCCTTTGTAATCGATTAAGTTTTTGTTATGATCAGTATTTGACATATGAGTTAAAATTTTTAACATATTTTTGATCTTTTTAGCGAAATTTTGAGATATCGCAAGTATCACCAAGTAGATTTTATTTAGCAAGTGTACATGGAAATCATGGATTTTCATCCATCACAACTGCCAATAGCTCATTCATTTCAGATCGAAGATGAACGAAAGGCTCCCGATCTTGCTGAACAAATGATAAGACTTGGTTTTTCAGTACAGAAAGGTGCATTTAGGATCATAATGACAAAGGAACAAAAATCTGCAAAAAAAATTGGTTTTACAATTATGAATGAGCTCAATTTTGGATTGAGAAAAGCAAAACAAGAACGCGATGTAAGATATTGGATATACAGTTTTGATACAGATCATTATGCAATGGTTCTGATAAGCTCCAAGGTCATGGAAGAATTAGGATTTTGACTTGTCAAAGATAAGTTCTATTTTTAATTTTTTGGAAATTATATTTGCAATCAATATTCCAAAGATTACACCAGCAATTATAGTTGATGGATACTCTTGCAACAGATACAATCTGCTTATGGATACCACTGCAGGATATACCCATAAAAGATAGCAACCACGTGGAAATCTTTTAGACAAGGCATATCCGATGATAAATGCAAATATCGTGGTTCTCACTGTATCCCCAGCAGGAAAAGTACCTTCTATAACACATGGTACACTTACATCTGCGCCAGATTTGATTGCCAAGTGAGCGCCGATAAAATCAAGTGCTGGCTTTTCATATCCAGTATAGCATCTCATGTACGATGCAACCATGGTACCTATCAACAAAGAAAGAAGTAGTATCAATCCAAGACGCCTTGTTCTTTTCATTATAAACAACACAATGCTGACAAATATCGGATACAAAACCCATCCAAGTTCTGTAAACACATCCATTGTTAGGTCTATGACGTGATTTCCCACAAGTTTTGAAAGCGTTGTTTCAAATCCTGCATCAGACACAAGTGCTATTTTTGCAACATCCAGATAGAGCAGAATCAAAAAAGCCAACAATAGCAAGAAAAATGCCCTGCTTCGTACATCAAAGATTACATTCTGCAATGAAACTGTCTCCCAGATGCAAACATCTAACCAATGCTTGATGTTACCATATTAAAATCAGATTGCTCATCTTTCATTTTTGTTTTATTATCGACAACCAGTATAGCATAGATTTGACATGTTTTGTTTATCGCAAAATGATAATCATATCTTGTTTTTTATCCAGTAAAGATACACATAGTCTAGAAACCGTGGATGTGTCTTGTACGATCACAACCAGTCTGACACCCTCCAAATATCCACGGTTTCTAAAAATTCAAACATGGTATATGATTGCTCAACCTAAAGTGATCCAATCCTTGACAAGACTTGGATCAAGACTAGTTTAACATACATTTAGGAACATAACATCAAATGAAAAAAGATCGATCAAAAAGTTACAGGTACAAGATAGTGACTAAAAGATTTTAACCACATCTAAAGATAGAAACGATATTGAGAATATTAACGATCAGTGATTTTGATACAAAGAGTAAGACAGTATTTCTTAGAGTAGACATGAACTGTCCCATTGATCCTGTCACAATGGACATAATTGAGACAAGCAGAATTCGAGAATCTACTGAATCTCTCAAAGATCTAGAGGGTGCCAAAGTAGTGATCGGCTCACATCAGGGAAGAGTTGGTAACAACGACTACACTGGAATGGAAAAACATGCAAAGGTATTAGAACAGATACTTGGCCGCAAAATAAAATACATTGAAGACGTGATTGGCTCAGAGGCACAAAGAGAAATTAAAAACATGAAAGATGGTGACATTATATTACTTGATAACCTTAGACTATGCGCAGAGGAAAATTATGAATTCTCTGCGTCTGATGCATCTAAAACAATAATGGTGCAAAGACTTTCAAAATTATTTGATATTTGTGTACTTGATTCGTTTCCAAGCTCACACAGATCACATCCATCAATAATCGGTTTTGCACATGTTCTTCCATCATGTGCAGGAAAGTTAGTAGAACGTGAAGTCAGAAAATTAGACGAAATAATGACGGTTGCCAAGGGACCACATGTGGTTGTACTTGGAGGCTCGAAGGTAGTTGACAGGCTGGAGGCAATAAAGGAGTTGATCCAAAACGGTAGAGCAGACCAAGTTCTTCTTACAGGAGTTATTGCTAATGTCTTTCTAAGAGCCCAAGGAAGAATAAAGTTCCCCTTGGGAATCAAAAGAGAAGAAGAGGTGGTCTCAAAGGCCCATGCCTTGATTGGTGAATATCCAGACGTATTTTCAGTTCCAGTAGACATTGCAGTTGAAAGAAATGGAAAAAGAGAAGAAATGGATGTCCGTGAACTTGCAAAAGGCGAGAGAATATTTGATTTGGGTCCAAAATCAGTTGATTATTACCTAAAATCAATCCAGAGTGCAGGAACTGTATTTATGAGTGGACCTGCAGGATTTTTTGAAAATGAGAATTTCAAATTTGGAACAGAATCACTTCTCAAAGGAGTAGCAAATTCATTTGCAACTACAATTGTAAGTGGTGGACATCTTACTGCAGCATTGAAAAGATATGGTCTTGCAGAAAAAATAAACCACATAAGCACTGCAGGTGGCGCACTAGTACTATACCTCACAGGTGTAAAGTTACCAATGATTCAGGCATTAGAAGAAGCAGCTACAAGATATCGTTCTAAATAGAGTACATGTGACTCGAGTTGGAGAACATACCTGTAAGAGACAAAATCAAGATAGGAATCACAGTATCAATAGTACAAAAACAAGATCAGCGTACTGGTAAACTAACTGATGGTATAGTAAAACGAATTCTTACTTCAAGCAGTTTTCATCCCCATGGAATCAAAGTAGAACTACAAAACGGCAAGATAGGCAGAGTACAGAAGATAGTATAATCCAGTCTTTGAATTTCAGTTTTGATATAACATCTAAAGAGTTGCCTTGCATTCAGAATTCGGACAGATTCGTGGTTCTAGTTTTCCCAAGTAAACTTCTTGGTTGCATGAATTGCATTTGATTTTTTCTACCACATCAAAGAGTTTGTAGTGGTTTGTGGTAAAGTTCTGGGCAATCTGTCGTATTAATCCAGCATCTCGTAATTGGTTAAAATATTGTTCAACATCATCAATTGTTACAGAACTATCAAGACCACTAGTTTTTAGCAGTTCAAGGATTTCATCATTTGTAAATCTAACATTTGTATCATTGAATTTTTCAAAGATAATTTTTCTAATCTGAAGAGGTAGTACTGCATTTGAGATAGACAATTTAGTAAAGACCCGAGGATTCTTCTTTTATCTTGTCTGCAGATGCTGTATCATGTAGTTTGTCAATAAGATAAGAATAGAGACCAGATTTTAGAACCTTCAATGATAACAAGGCACATTTTATTCTGGCAGGTCCAAGATCATGCAGACCGAGATTATCTAGAATATCTTCTTTTGTGAGTTTTTTGACATATTCAAAATCCTTGCCCAAGATGAGTTCTGTAAGCATTGATGCACTTGCTTGACTTATGGCACAGCCTTTTCCTGTAAATTTTACATCTGCAACCTTGTCATCTTTTATGTTAAGATGCATTTCTAGCTCATCGCCACATAGAGGATTACTATCCCTCTGTGCAATGTCAGGATCCTGTATCTTTCCATAGTTTCGTGGATTTCTATAGTAATCAAGAATAATTTCTCTGTAAATATCTGCACTACTCATAGCTTGAACAGCTCCTTTGCTCGATTAAGTGACTTGATAAAAACATCTACCTCTTCTTTTGTATTATAGATATAAAAGCTTGCGCGAGATGTTGCAGACACATCAAGTCGTTCCATCAATACTTGTGCACAGTGGTGACCAGAACGAATAGCAATTCCATCTTCATCAATTATAGTAGCAAGATCATGTGGATGAATATCTCCAAGATTGAAAGATATTACACCACCTCTTTTTGTTACATCCTTTGGACCATACAATACAATTCCTTTCATTTGCGAAAGTTTGTCAAGTGCATATTTTGTCAATTCCATTTCATGTTCTCTTACTTTGTCCATACCTATTTTATCAAGATAATCTAGTGCTGCACCAAAGCCTATAACATCTGCAATGTTTGGAGTACCAGCTTCAAACTTGTACGGAAGATCATTCCAAGTAGTTTCGTACTTGTGTACCTCTCTTATCATGTCTCCTCCACCATTGAAGGGAATCATTTCTTGAAGTAATTCTTTTTTCGCCCAGAGAACTCCAACTCCAGTTGGACCAAGCATCTTGTGTGCAGAAAAGGCAAAAAAGTCACAGTCAAGTTTTTGCAGGTCCACTTTAAGATGTGGAACTGATTGTGCTCCATCTATTAACACTCGTGCACCATGAGCTTTTGATCTCTTGACGATTTCTTCAGAGTTTGTTATTGTTCCAAGAACATTGGACATTTGACTAAATACTACAATCTTTACTTTACCGGTCTTAAGATATGCATCCAAATGATCAAGGATTAGTTCACCGTTGTCATCTACTCCAATATACTCTAGTTTTGCACCTCTTTCTTTTGCTAAAAGTTGCCATGGAACGATATTACTGTGATGCTCGTATTCTGTAGTTACTATGATGTCATCTTTGTTGATGTTTTGTCTTCCCCATGCATAAGCAACAAGATTGATTGCCTCAGTTGTTCCTCTTACAAAAACAATTTCTTCACGTTTTTGTACATTGATGAATTTAGCTACCTTATCTCTTGTTGCCTCATATGCAAGTGTTGCTTCTTCAGCAAGCTCATGAACAGCTCTGTGAATATTAGAATTATAATTTAAGTAATAGTTACTAATGGCCTCAATTACTTGAAGTGGCTTTTGTGTAGTTGCAGCATTATCAAGATAGACAAGCGGTTTGTCTTTGTGTACCATTCGTTTTAGAATGGGAAAGTCATTTCGAATGTTTTCTATATTTATGAAACTTGTTTGCAAACTAGTTTACCTCAATGTAGATTTCATTTTGTTCTATTTTAACATTGTAGATTTTTAGCGGTATTTCAGCTGGAAGGTTTTCTGGTACACCTGTTTTTAGATTAAATGTAGACAGATGTAGTGGACAGGTGACTCCATCTTCTGTTAATATTCCAGTAGAAAGGTCGGCATCTGCATGAGTACAAATTCTGTCAGATGCACATATTTTACCATCAAGGTTTGCAATTAGAATTTTTTTAGATTCATGATCAAAATCAAGCATTTCACCTTTTTTTAGTTGACTTGTTTTACAAACAGCAATCCATTTAGACAAAGATCTCACCTATACTTGTAATGGCTTTCAAATGTGTCAGTCTCGCGGTATCTTGTTTCCTCGACTTCAAGCATAGCCTTGAGTTGTTCATCAGTCTTAATAGTGAGATTACGTCCTGCCCATTTGGAATCTATCAAATAACTTATCCATGCACGAACTTGGTATGACATTTTTCTTGAAAGCGGTTCAAGAAATCCTTCTACAATTATTTTCTGAGCATCAGATTTACTCAAACATCGAGTAGCAAGATAAAAGATTTGTTCTTCATCCATTTGTGCTACTGATGCAGAGTGTGTTGCCTTGACATCATTTGTAAATATTTCAAGTCCAGGTATAGAATCAGATTTTGCTCCCTTGTCAAGCAGAATAGAATGTCCTGAAAGATATGATTCTGCATGGTGTGCATCTTTTTCTATTCGTATCATTCCTTTAAAGAGAGACTTTGCGGTATCCTTGAGAACAGATTTTTCCAAGACTCGGCCAACTGTAGAGGGTGCATTATGAATTAGATTTGATGCAAGATCATATGATTGGTTCTTGTTTCCAAAAACTACCTCAGTATCTTGTGCAGTTGCGCCCTGACCATTAAGGAAATTATCCACTTTATATCGTGAGAGATGAGAACCAAATAATCCAAGATACCAATTCATTCGTCCATCACGATCTATTCTTGCCATTCTGGAAGAAAAATTGACTGCTGTTTCATCCATTGCCTGTAATGTAACTAGATCAAATTGACTGTTAGGACTGATTGAAGCATCCAATAATTCAAGATATGCTTGTTGTTTTGCTGCAGTAGGTGCATAGATTTCCTGAACAATAGAGGCTTTGCTACTATCCTCTGCGATTAGAACATTACGTGATATTGTAGAAGTCTGATCTAGTGAAAGTGACGACACTAGATGTATTGTTTTTTCCAAAACAAGATTTCGTGGAACATAGATGAATATTCCAGAGTTGAAAAATGCATTATTTAGTGCAATATACTTGTCTCTCTTTGCATCTGTTTGTTCAAATGATTTTTTTATTTTATCACCATGGTTTTTGATTGCATCTTGAATAGAACACATTACAAGACCTTTCTCTTTTAATTCAGATGGAATGTGTATTTTGTTTATGTTGGTACCAATTTGAACAATACTTGGATTATCACCAATTTCTACTAGTCTATCTTTTACAAAATCTGGAATTGTACTATCAGAGCTCAGGGAGAATGTAATCTGTTCTGGATCCATTTTGTTTGCATCAGTATACTTGTTGTAAAGAGGAGAGACTTCAGGAGGAAGTTGTTGAAATATTGTAAAAGCATTCTTGCGATATTCACGTAACCATGTAGGATCATTATTTGCTTCAGAAATTTCTTCTATATGACTAGAGCCAAGTTTAGAGAGAACAAAAGACGACATTTTACATCACAAATTGACACAATCGGCACACTAGCCGACTGAGCCATCCATTTCCATCTTAATCAGTCTGTTAAGCTCTACAGCATATTCCATTGGGAGCTCTTTGGTAAATGGTTCTATGAATCCATTCACAATAAGTGTGAGTGCTTCTTCTTCAGTGAATCCTCTTGTCATTAGGTAAAAGATTTGTTCATCACCTATTTTTCCAACAGTAGCTTCATGAGTTACTGTTGCATCTTCTTGATTAATTTCCATGTATGGATAAGTATCAGTCTTTGAAATATCATCTAACAATAATGCATCACATCTGACCGATGCCTTGACATCAGTAGCACCTTTTGCTACATGTAAGAGACCTCTGTATGTTGTTCTACCATCACTTTTGCTAACGGACTTTGATGTTGTTCTAGATGTAGTATGTGGAGCAAGATGAACCATTTTTGCACCAGTATCCTGATGTTGATTCTTACCAGCAAATGCAATAGAAAGTGTTTCACCGTGAGCGCGTTGTCCCATGAGATAGATTCCAGGATATTTCATTGTCAGTTTGCTTCCAATGTTTCCATCAATCCATTCTACACGTGCACCCTCGTATGCATATGCTCTCTTTGTAACTAAATTATAGACATCATTACTCCAATTTTGAATTGTAGTGTACCTCAGTTTTGCACCTTTCATTGCAATTAATTCTACAACTGCAGAATGTAGTGATTCTGAAGAATATACTGGTGCGGTGCATCCTTCTATGTAATGTACTTCCGCACCTTCATCTGCAATGATGAGTGTTCTTTCAAACTGACCGATGTTTTCCTTGTTAATTCTAAAGTATGCTTGTAATGGAAGATCTACCTTAACTCCTTTTGGAACATAGATGAACGATCCTCCACTCCACACGGCACTGTTAAGTGCTGCAAATTTGTTGTCCTCCGGTGGAATTACTTTGCCGAAATATTTTTTGAATACTTCAGGATGTTCTTTTAGAGCAGTATCAGTATCTAAAAATAATACGCCTTGTTTTGCAAGATCTTCCCTCAAACTATGATAGACAACTTCGGATTCATATTGTGCACCTACACCTGCGAGGAATTTCTTTTCTGCTTCAGGAATCCCTAATTTATCAAATGTTGCTTTTACTTCAGATGGAACATTATCCCAATCTTTTTCTGTTTTTTCAGAAGCTTTTGCATAATAATAGATATTGTTAAAATCAATTTGGCTCAGCGAACCTCCCCAATTTGGCATTGGTTTTTTCATAAAGATGTCATATGAACGAAGTCTAAAGTCCAACATCCATTGTGGCTCACCCTTCATTCGGCTAATTTCTTCGACGACTTCCTTTGATAGACCCTTTTTACTTGTATAAATATACATTTCAGTAGAGTCTTTGAAATCATATTTACTATAATCCATATTGAGGTTTTCAGAAGTCATATACCACATAACCCCGTTATGTTATAAAAAAGTTACACCCCTCTTCATACTTGTATAGCGGAGTAGGCCAAGCTAAATGAGATCAAAATAAAAAAATTAAATAAAAAACTATTAGGTTCAGCTAAGAAAAGATATTCTAAAAATTTAGAACGAGATTTAGCTCCAAACTTTTTCTTGAAAAGTCCACTTTTTGTTTAGAAGGAAATTTCCTACTGATGCAATAGCAACTGCCAAGAATAGTGCAATGGAATAATTCAAGTGTCGAAGTTCAACAAGACCATACACCATCAACAATTGAAAGACTGCACCAATTCCACTGAATCCCATGAACAATCCATATTGCATTAGAGTTCGTTTTGGCTCAAATGTTCTATCTTCAAATGTCCAGATCTTATTTAGTACAAAGTTTGAGCTCATGGAGAAGAAAATTCCTATCATTGTAGCGTAGATGTACCAAAGATTTGAAAGCACCGCTCCAAACATGAAAGATACAAAATAATTTACCAGTAATCCAGATGCACCGACAGTATAGAATCTCCCAGCCTTTGAGAGAAAATGAACAGATGTACGTCGCTCATTTGATTTGACAGATTTACCATATCGATACAGTTTCCATATTGATTGTAAATAACCAACACCTACTGAGAAATCAAGCTTGCTTGAACCAGTTGTACGATTAATGAATGTGTAAGGTATTTCTTTGACTTTGGCCTCTTTTGCCTTGACAAGAATTTCAAGCAGTATCTTGTATCCAATAGCATCAAATTTGATATTATTTACAATATGACGTTTGAATGCAAAAAACCCAGACATGGGATCTTTTATTTTTATTCCAAGACCATGTTGTGCAATTTTGGTTGCACCTTTACTGATTAATTTTCTTTTAAACGGCCATCCAGAAACACCACCACCATCCACATATCGTGATGCCACAACTATATCACAATCAGGATTTTGTAGTTCTTCAACCATTTGTGGTATAGTCTGAGGTGGATGAGACAGGTCACTATCCATTACAACTACGGCATCGCCTTTTGCACTTTCTATACCGGTTACAATGGCAGAGCTTAGACCTCGTTTGTTCTCACGTCGTATTATTTGGATAGTATATCCAGCATTTTCAGAATTTTTTGCATATTCTTCAACAGCTTGACTTGTACCATCAGGAGAATTATCATCTACTACAATAATCTCAGCATTCATCTCTCGGGTTAATGCAGTACGTAATGAATCAAGCATCTTTACAATATTTTTTGATTCATTATATGTAGGAATGACAATAGAAAGAGAACGGGTTTTAGATAACATTTCCTTTGATATGTGATTCAAGTCGTTTTCTGTCATTTCTGATTATTTGGTCGTTATTAAAATTGCTCACCTAGCAAAACAACTCTTGATGGCATCCACTGCACCTTGTACTGTGTGTACATCTGCTATGAATGGTTTTACACTAAATTTTTTGAGCTCATCTGCCGTAAATGGACCAATAGCAATGATTGTAGTTTTTTCTAGATTATTTTTTAGAGTTTTTTCATCCACATCAGACAACATAATATCAAAAAACGCTCGTACCGAAGAGGCGCTTGTAAATATTATTCCATCCACTTTATTTTGTGAAAAAAGTTCTTTAAATTCAGTCCAATAAGATAATGCGCTAGATGACTTGACATCATATAGATAAACTTCTTTTACTTTGAGTCCTATTTTTTTTAAAAGCTGTGCAAGAAATGGAGTTGATGCACCACTTCGTGGGACAATTACTTTTTTTCCATCAGCATTAAGAAATGTGAAAACTTCTCCTACTCCAACTGATGAAAATCGTTCTGGAACATGTGACACCCTAATACCTTCAGATTCAAGTGCAGTTTTTGTTTTTGGACCCACTGCAATTACCGTAGTATTTGCAACAGCAAGTTGGAGTTTTTCATATTTAGAAATTTTTTTTGCAGTATCAAATAAAAGCTTGACTGCCTTTGAACTCATAAAAACAGAATAGTCTGGATCATCAACTTTTACGGCATCTAGAAACTCATCTACCATACCATCTCCTTTGCTTACAAGTTCTATTGTTGGTAACGAAATTGCTTTTGCTTTTGCATTAGATACTAATTTAGTAAATTCCTCCGAGTCTTCTTTTGATCTGGTAATAGCAATGACTTTTCCCTGCATCATTATCTCCACCCTATTTTATCAGAGAGATTTACTACCTTTCCAACTACTACTATTGTCGGAGGTTTGATTTTTGCATCATTGACCTTTTTAGATATGTTCAAAAGAGTACCTTTTATCATTCGGTGTTCATCAGTTGTTCCATTTTGAATTACCGCCACAGGAGTATTCTTGCTCAATCCACCACTGATCAATTTTTTGGATATAATATCAAGTCTTGACAGTCCCATCATGATTACTATGGTATCTACTGCTTTTGCAAGTTTTTTCCAGTCAACTACACCTTCAGTCTTCTTTGCATCTTCATGGCCTGTTACAAATACTACAGATGATGCATATTCTCTATGTGTGAGAGGAATTCCAGAATATGCTGCAGAGCCAATACCTGATGTTATACCAGGAATTATTTCATATTTGATTTTGTGTTTTTGGAGAAATTCTGCCTCTTCTCCACCCCTTCCAAAAATGAAAGGATCTCCACCCTTTAGTCGTACAACATTTTTATTTTTTTTCGCAAATTTTACCATTAGATCATTTGTAGTATTCTGATGTTTGTAATCATCACCAACATCTCTTCCAACATACATTTTTTCAGCTCTTTTTGGAATCATGGCAACAATTTTTTTGCTTACCAATCGGTCATAGAGAACAATATCTGCAGATTTTATAGATTCAACTGCCTTTAGTGTGATAAGTTTGGGATCTCCAGGACCTGCACCAACAATGAAAACTTTACCAGTCATTTGCTATTCCACTCCTCTACTTTTTCTCTCCAGTTCTTTGCAATATCTGAAATTCCTTTTTCTCTGAGCTCTGTTGCAACTTGTTTACCGAGATCATTTGCCTTGCTTGTCTCTGAATCTTTTTCCACCATTATAGATTTGCTTCCATCTATTGAATACACTATTACTTTTAATTTTAGACGGTCATTATCTTTGTGAGCAAATGCTCCAACTGGAAATCTACATCCAGAATCAACAAACATAGAAAGAGACCGTTCTGCCTCCACTGCATTACGAGTCTCTGAATCTTCGATTTTTTTGAGCAATTCAATCAAGGAGACATTGTCCTTTCGTGATACGATTCCAAGTGCTCCTTGGCCAGGAGATGGTGGAAATGTATCCATAGGCAACCTCTGGAACTTTACGTCAAGACCTAATCGTGAGATTCCTGCCTGAGCCAAAACTACGCCATCAAATTCTCCATCATAGACTTTTCGTATTCTTGTCTCAATGTTACCCCGAATTGGTTTTACTATGACATCTGGTCTAATTCTTGTAATTTGTACTGCTCTTCTCAAGCTACTTGTGCCAACGAGTGCCCCCTTTTTTATTGTGTCCAACGTACTGCCATCATTTGCTATAAAAACATCATTTGCCTCCTCTCTTTTTGGAACACATGCCAACATCAGATCTTCTGGCAGATCAGCAGGAACATCTTTTAGACTATGTACTGCAAAGTCCACTTTTTTTTCTGCCACTGCCCTATCAATCTCTTTTTCAAATATTCCTTTTTGATTGATTGTAAAAAGAGGTCTGGCATCAGTATCCCCTTGCGTCTTGATTGTGATTATTTCAAACTCTGTTTGAGGAGATTTTTTTTTAATTTCTGATACGACCCAATTTGTCTGAGTAAGTGAAAGTTGGCTACCCCTAGTTCCAATTATATATTTCATGATTTTATCGCCCGTAACGCTTTCTCGTAAGCAGAGATTGTTTTCTTCATATCATCTTTGGAATGTGCATATGATAGAAAAACTGTTTCAAATTGTGATGGTGCAATAAACACTTCATTTTGAAGCAACACTTCAAATAGCTTTTTGAATTTTGTCATATTTGCTTTTTTTGCAGAAGAATAATCTACAACTTGTTCATCTGTAAAAAATATCTGAAACATGGATGAAATAGAATTAATCTGATGAGGAATTTTCATATCTGATGCTAAATCACGTATTGCAGAAACCAATCTAGTGCAATTCTTTTCAAGTTTTGGATATAATTTTAACTGGAGTTTATTCATAGTTTTGATAGAAGATATTCCAGCAGAGACAGATACTGGGTTTCCTGCATACGTGCTTGCTTGGTACACCTTACCTTCAGGAGATAGCATATCCATTATCTCGCTTTTTCCGCCCACTGCAGCAATAGGAAAACCATTTCCAAGAGCCTTGCCAAGTGTAGTAATATCAGGTTGTATTGAGAAATATTTTTGAGCTCCGCCAGGAGACATTCTAAATCCTGTAACTACTTCATCAAAAATTAATATAATATTTTTCTCTGAGGTTATTTTTCGTAAATCATTTAAAAAATTCTTTTCAGGCAATACCAATCCCATATTTGCAAGAACAGGTTCTACAATTACTGCTGCCACATCATCCTCCTTTTCTAACAATGATTGTAATTCTTGCGAGTTGTTATACTGGACGACTAGAGTATTTTTTGAAACTTCATCTAAACTTCCTTCAGAAACAGACATGCCAATGTGTGCAGCTCCAGAACCAGCCTTGACTAAAACATAATCATGCGCACCATGATAGCATCCTTCAAATTTTATTATTTTTTTCTTTTTTGTAAATCCTCTAGCTAACCTAATAGCTGTCATAGTCGCTTCACTACCAGTATTAACTAGACGTACCTTTTGCATAGACGGAAAATTTTTAGATATTAATTCAGAGAGATCCACTTCAATTGCAGTTGGAGTACAGTAAAGAGTTCCCTTTGTAAGCTGTCTTTTTACATCGGAAATTATTTCTTTTCTTCCATGTCCAAGAAGTAAAGCACCATAGGCATTACAGTAATCAAGATAATGTTTCCCATCCACATCCCACAATATGCTACCTTTGGCTTTTTTTACAAAGAAGGGATACGGATCATAATACCTTACTGGACTGTTTATACCAGAAGGTATGATTTTTTTTGCACGCGAAAACAGGTTCTTGGAACTTGTCATTTACATAGAAAATGAACTAATTGTAATTATAACCTATATGAAAAATAGTGTTTTGTTAAAAATTTAGCGAAGTTTGACCAGACAGTTTGTAACTAGATCTTTTGCAGGATTGCCAAGACTACAAGTGTTCTGTCCGCTTCCACCCTGGATCATGTTGCTTCCAGTACCTGCAAACACCTGCATGTTTCCATTTCCTCCTTTGATGATGTTGTCACCATTGCCTGCGTAAATGGTATTGGTACCATTTCCAGCATATACAATATTGTTACCATCTCCAGCAATTACACAGTCACCAGCGGGACCCTCATGGATTATATCATTACCCCCTAGACCAATTATCAAGTTAGGCACCGTAGAACCAGTTAATGTGTCAGTGTTATTCGTTCCCATTACCAAGTTGTAGTCAGAAGATGGTTTTCCACATGCAAGTATGGTAACAGTTTGATCGAGTGTTTTTTCATTACCAAATTTGTCAGTTGCAGTCCATTGTACTGTTGTTTTACCAATATGGAATAATCCAGTAGAATTACTTGTTATTTTTGGTGAAGTATCAATTATTCCAGTACCATTAGCATTTCCTATCACAAGAGGTGTTTGGAAGGCTGTTGCATCAGTTACTACATCTGCTGGAATTGTTAGTTGTGGAGGTGATCTGTCAACAACTTGAACTACTTGGGTTGCATTCATGGTATTTCCTGCTTCATCTTTTGCAGTCCAAACTATTGTAGTATTTCCAAACTGGAATGATGTAGGAGCATTGTTTGAAATTGTAACTACTTGGACATTATCACTAGATGTCAAGTTTCCAATGTCAACATGAGTTCCTGTAGAACTTGTGGCATTTACGATAATATTATGCGGTGCGGTTATCTTTGGTGCCGTAGTATCAACTACATTTACTACTTGGGTACCATTTGCCTTGTTGCCAGATGCATCAGTTGCAATCCATAGAATGCTAGTCTTACCTAGTGGGAATGTACTTGATGCGTTGTTGGTTATTGTAACTTGTTGAATATCAGTTGCAGTAGCATTACCAATTGGAACTAGATTGTCTTTTAGTGATGTAGCTTCAAAGGTGACATTAGCTGGAACGGTTAGTTTTGGTGGAGTAATGTTTTGTACATCAACTATTTGTGTAGTATTTGCTTGATTACCAGATGTATCTGCTGCTACCCATAATACACTAGTCTTACCTAGTGGGAATGTTTTTGGGGCATTGTTTGTGATGGTTACCGGTTCTATGTCAATTACACTAGGCTGAGCTAGTGATACAGTATTGTTGTCAAGTGATGTAGCTTCAAAGGTGACATTAGCTGGAACGGTTAGTTTTGGTGGAGTTGTATGAACTACGTCAACTACTTGGGTGCCATTTGCCTTGTTGCCAGATGCATCAGTTGCAATCCATAGTACAGTAGTTTTTCCTAGCGGGAATATTTTTGGAGCATTGTTTGTGATGGTTACCGGTTCTATGTCAGTTGCAGTAGCATTGCCAATAGGTATAGTGTTATTGTTAAGTGAAGTTGCTTCAAAGGTAATACCTGCTGGAATTGTTAGTTGTGGAGGTGTTGTGTTTTCTACGTCAATTATTTGTGTAGCATTTGCCTTGTTACCTGCTTCATCAGTTGCTACCCATAATACAGTAGTTTTGCCAAGTGGGAATGTCTTTGATGCATTGTTGGTAAGTGAGATCAACTTGATGTCATCACTTGTAGTAGCATTTCCTATTGATACAGAATTATCAGAAATTGATTTTGCTACCACATTAACTTGAGCAGGTGCGGTTATCTTTGGTGCCGTAGTATCCACTACATTTACTACTTGGGTGCCATTTGCCTTGTTGCCAGATGCATCAGTTGCAATCCATAGAATGCTAGTCTTACCTAGTGGGAATGTACTTGATGCGTTGTTGGTTATTGTAACTTGTTGAATATCAGTTGCAGTAGCATTACCAATTGGAACTAGATTGTCTTTTAGTGATGTAGCTTCAAAGGTGACATTAGCTGGAACGGTTAGTTTTGGTGGAGTAATGTTTTGTACCAGAACAGTTTGAGTGCCATTTGATATATTACCAGATGCATCTTTAGCAGTCCACATTACAGTAGTTAGTCCAATCGGAAATTGTTTTGGTGCATTATTTGTGACCGTGACTTGTTCAATATCTACTACAGTTGGAGCTCCAAGTGGAATAGTATTATTGACAAGAGAGGTTGCTGCAAAAGTAATGCCTGCTGGAATTACCAGTTTAGGCGCTGTAGTATCCACTACATTTACTACTTGGGTGCCATTTGCCTTGTTGCCAGATGCATCAGTTGCAATCCATAGAATGCTAGTCTTACCTAGTGGGAATGTACTTGATGCGTTGTTGGTTATTGTAACTTGTTGAATATCAGTTGCAGTAGCATTACCAATTGGAACTAGATTGTCTTTTAGTGATGTAGCTTCAAAGGTGACATTAGCTGGAACGGTTAGTTTTGGTGGAGTTGTATGAACTACGTCAACTACTTGGGTGCCATTTGCCTTGTTGCCAGATGCATCAGTTGCAATCCATAGTACAGTAGTTTTTCCTAGCGGGAATATTTTTGGAGCATTGTTTGTGATGGTTACCGGTTCTATGTCAGTTGCAGTAGCATTGCCAATAGGTATAGTGTTATTGTTAAGTGAAGTTGCTTCAAAGGTAATACCTGCTGGAATTGTTAGTTGTGGAGGTGTTGTGTTTTCTACGTCAATTATTTGTGTAGCATTTGCCTTGTTACCTGCTTCATCAGTTGCTACCCATAATACAGTAGTTTTGCCAAGTGGGAATGTCTTTGATGCATTGTTGGTAAGTGAGACTACAGCAACGTTATCAGATGTTGTTGCATTAATCAAAGGAACGACATTATTTGCAAGAGATGTTGCTTTTATTTCGATATTTGCAGGTGCAGTAATTTTTGGAGATGTAGTATCTTTCACAGTAATAATTTGTGTAGCATTTGCTTTGTTGCCAGATGCATCTACCACATTCCATATTACAGTAGTAGATCCCAGTGAAAATTCTTTTGGAGCATTATTTGTAATTGTAATTGGTTGAAGATCAACTACATCAGGATTACTCAATGATATAGTGTTATTGTCCAATGATGTTGCTTCTACAACCATATTTGTTGGTGCAGTTATCTTTGGTGCTGTAGTATCAACTACATTTACTACTTGGGTACCATTTGCCTTGTTGCCAGATGCATCAGTTGCAATCCATAGAATGCTAGTCTTACCTAGTGGGAATGTACTTGATGCGTTGTTGGTTATTGTAACTTGTTGAATATCAGTTGCAGTAGCATTACCAATTGGAACTAGATTGTCTTTTAGTGATGTAGCTTCAAAGGTGACATTAGCTGGAACGGTTAGTTTTGGTGGAGTTGTATGAACTACGTCAACTACTTGGGTGCCATTTGCCTTGTTGCCAGATGCATCAGTTGCAATCCATAGTACAGTAGTTTTTCCTAGTGGGAATGTCTTTGATGCATTGTTGGTAAGTGAATTTAATATTCCATTATCAGTAACTGTAGCATTTCCAAGTGGAACAGTATTATTGTCAAGAGAAGTTGCCTCAAAAGTTACAGCTGGTGGTGGAGAAATTTTTGGAGATGTAGTATCTACAATAGTTACTACTTGTGTTGCGGTTGCGGAATTTCCAGATTGATCAGTAGCAGTCCAAGTTATGGTGGTCTTACCTAGTGGAAATGTTGAGGGAGCATTATTTGTGACAGATTGTATCAACCCGTTATCAGTAACGGTAGCATTTCCAAGGTTCACAGCATTAGCAGATGGACTAGTTGCTTCTTGTGTTATGCTAGAAGGAGCATGAATTACCGGAGGAGTAGTATCCTTGACTGTCACAACTTGTGTTGCCGTTACAGCATTTCCAGATGTATCTAGTGCCTTCCATGTTACAGTTGTTTTACCAATTGAAAAGTACGGAGGAGCATCATTTGTGACAGATTCCACGCCAACTGCATCATTTACTGCCGGTAGTCCAAGATCCACAGAATTGTGATCTGGAGTTGTTGCTTCAACTGTCACAGGCTGAGGTGCTGTCAACACTGGAGGTGTAGTATCTACTACAGTAATCTTTTGAACAACCTTTGCTACATTACCGCCATTATCAATTGCTGTCCATGTAATCATAGTAATACCCAATGGGAATTTTGATGGAGCATTACTTGTAATAGAAGCAATACCACTGTTGTCTGTTCCAGTAGCTTGTCCAATTGAGACAGGTGTCAAGATTCCAGTTGCTTCAATTGTTATGTCTGAAGGAGCAGTAATAGACGGAGGAGTATGATCATTTGGATCTAAGATTTTAGTTGTATTTACCTGAGTAGTATTTTGAGTAACTGTAACTTGTTGTGTTGTATTAGTTATCTGAGTTTGGTTAACAGTTTGTGTTGATGATGCAACAGTTGGAGTAGAATCTTGGACAAATTTCTGAATTCTATTATTGTTTGAATCTACAACAAAGACATTTCCATTTGAATCAACAGCAGTTGCTCTAGGATTATCAAAGTAATCAGCGCCAGTACCTTGACTTCCCCACGATGTAACAGTATGACCGTTACTATCCAATTCTACAATTCTATTATTTCCACTGTCTGCAACATAGATATTTCCAGATTTGTCTATTGATATGCCAAGAGGAGTTTGAAGATTAGCTCCAGTTGAAGCACTAAAAGATTGTAAAAAGACACCATCTTCGGTAAACTTTTCTATCTTGTTTCCTCCCGAGTCAGATACATAGATACCTCCTTGTGAATCTGCAGCAATCGCACGTGGAGAAAGAAATTGACCGTCTCCCAATCCACTCTGTCCTATACTTAATAGATATGTACCATTGCCATCAAATTTTTCAATTCTACTATTTCCTGTATCTACAACATACACATCTCCACTAGGATCTACTGCCACACCCTGTGGAAGTAGAAATTGACCTGTACTAGATCCTTGTCCTCCCCACTTTGTTACAAATTTACCTGTCATATCGAATTTTTGTATATCATTTCTTGCATTATCTATAACATAGATAGAACTACTGCTTACTGCAACACCTACTGGTGCATTGAATTGGCCATCGCCGCTACCTTTTGTTCCAAAAGTAGAGAGAAAGTTTCCATTATTATCAAATTTCTCTACTCTTCTATTTCCAAGATCAGTCACATACACATTTCCTGACGAGTCAATTGATACTCCTTGAGGAAATGCAAATTGACCAGTATTTTGAAGCCCATATGTACCCCATTGTACAGAAAATGAAGGAGTCGAGGCAGCCCAAGAATAATCAACGAACATACTAGATAGTACTAATACCAGAATCCCAATTAGAACGGGGGAAGTCTTCAACAGGCACAAGTTGCAAGATACTAAAAAGATCTCCTAAGTGAGTAAATGTTACAGTTTTTGTCAATTCTGGTAAATTAAATTACTTGTTGGCTTGATTTGAACAAGTTATTCGGCAGAAAATAAACTCTCTAAAAGCCTGTATACCATACCCACAATATTATAAAATAAAAAATATGAAAAAGAGATTTATGGATTTTTGTACTGGTCTTTTGTTTGTCTAAGTATTACCTTTTCACCAACACCCCAGATTTCTGAAGTGCGAAAGATCCTAGAACTACCAAGACCTGCAGATACTTCTATTGATTCCAACTCGTTGGTATCAGTAGCCATATGGAGTCTTTTGATCTTGCCGACCTTGTGTCCATCTATGTCAACTACCTGAGAGTCTACTCGGATTGGTGCAGAAGATAACAGAACTGATTCTTCAGTGAATCTATCTACATAGTCACGTGATAGAAAGTGGTCTTTGTGTAAGCCCTTGTGAACTGTTATGCCCACAACCTCCAGAGTGTCAGTATTGATGTGGATGTGTTTTACAGTACCATACTCTATTCCTTCTCTATCAATGACTTTTTTTCCTTTAAAGTCATCAGCCTTGATGTGTTTTCCATTATATTCAACTTGTGTTGCCATAGGGTCGACTTGTCAAGTCAGTTTATTGAAGGAGGTATCAGAGTTTTCAATCCAATCGGTTAAATTCTTTATAACCAAACTAATCTTGTGAAGATTCAAGAAGGAACATTTAGAGCAGTATTGATTACCATTGGAAGAAAATCAGGTAAAGAGCATGCAGTAGAGATTAGAGCAGTATTTCACAAAGACAAATTCTATTTTTCTAGAAGAAATCCAGATAGTGATTGGTTAAAAAATGCACTTTATAATCCAAACGTCAAAATTCAATATCAAGGAGATACCATCTTTGGAACTGCCTCCATAGTAAGTGATCAGGAATTGTGTAAAAAAATATCACAGATTAAGTATTCTGACAAGAGATCAGAGGAATCAAGAGTAGTTTTAGAAGTTAACCCATGTGAATAATCGTAGTCATACCACGTCGTTCATACTCTTGGCCATCTTTTGTTTCAATTACAACTACAGTAAACGAGATGACATCTCGTAGTTGACATTTTTGAGTATCCATTTTCAGATGAAGATCCAACAAATCAGAATCTGCATCAGGAATGTTTGATTCGTCAATTGTAACTGGACTTGAAGAACTAATCAAGAATCTTTTATCCTTTTGATGCCACCCAAGTTTTACTTTGAATCCATCTCTTCCAACTGCTTTTACATTGATGTCAACTATCCCAGGTTTTGCAAGTGTATAACCTGACATGTTGTTTACAAAGATGCCTATCTGGAATGGATATCCGGCAGTATTTTCTGCCATCTTTTGTATTCCATCGTTCATGACAACATCCACTCCTTTGATAGTAGTTGCAATCTTTGCTATCCAGTCATTTGTACGCTCTACAATTGCATGTATCTGGGTACGTCTTTTCTTATCTTCTTCTTCAGGTAGCTTGTAGTAATCAACCCATGCAAGATAATCACCACTGATATCTTTGATAAACTGGATACATGTAACCTTGTAATCATCAACACTTGATGCCCTTTCAGAACCTTCATCATATGGAATACTATCCTTGTCCATTGGAAGCATGACCGTATTTCAAAATATCTTGTAATTAAGTCAAACCTAATGCATATATGAGAAAATTTTCAAATCACACATGTGAGCTTTTCCCAGATATCTAAAAAACTTCAAGAAGAATTGAAATCAAACAATCCACAAATTAGATTTCTCCTAAAAAAGAGCCCAGGCCTTGCATTTACCACCATCAATGAAATTGCAACAAGTATCGGAAGAAAATACAATATCAAGATATCACTCAACTTTCCTGAGAGGGGGAAGATTGAAGATTATGAAGCATATGGAACTGAAAACATTGGATTTGTTTTTCAAAGAGACAACAAGTTTTTTTCCATATCAAGAGATGTGATAAAATCAGAGATTCTTGAAATTTTAAAAAATGTTCAGATACAAGACGCATACATGTACGAAGGAAAGGAGGGAGTTAGAGCGATTGGATCAAACTACAGATTAGATATATTGCCTGCCTCATTGCACATTTGGGGTAAAATCAATGATGAGATTAGAAATTTCTGTAATTGGTTGTTTGAGAATTGTTATGAGGTAAAACCAGGTGTAGATGGAGCTTTTAGTGAAACTAGCTCATAAGTATACAAAAGATTTCCATAAGGATCATAAATTTCAGATTTTACAGGAAGTGGCAAGTTGTCAACTATCCATACCTTGTTTATGTTAACTCCTATTCTATAGGATAAAAGAAATGCATTTGCAGAACCGAATTTGAATGGCATTTTTCCAGAATCAGTTACTTTGAGTTTTTCCTCATTTTCACCAATGTATAGATCACCCCATTCGGCATCCTTGGAAAGATACTTGCTTTCAGTTGCATAATCTCTCATAGAAAATATAGATTGATCAAGAAGATCAACATATGGCTTTGATTCAGCAGACGCATTCACAAAGTCGTAGACTAGACCAATGTTTACAGTCTGATCTATTTCCTTTGTACCATTATTTGGCATTATCTTGATCAATAGTTGTTGATTTCCACCTGAGACTGGAAGAAATTTCATGTCAGTCGAAAATTTTGTCTGGTTAAAAGAGACTTGATATACCATTTCAGGAGTGTATTCTGACCCTTTTCCCATGTGCCATTGACTAGCTTGTACTGGTTCTAACACATAACCAAGTTTCATGTTAGCAAGAAATGGCCATGCAATTCCACCTATTGCAGCAACAACAATGACAGCAAAAATAATTATTATTCTTATATTTGGCATTGTTTCAACTAGTTTTTTTATAATCTGGTATTTGATAGCCTAGGAGTTAGTCTTACAAACAAGACTCCAAGACCAATAACAATTGCCATCATCATAAGAGAGCCAAGTGGGAATTCCGGTACAGTAGCTTGAGTACTATTCATAGACATGGTTTGATTACCATTCATAGAAGTACTATTTTGAGAAGTTACTTGGTTCGTTTGTCCAGAATTATCAGGATTATAACCACTAAATGCATCCTGCGTTTTTACATCAAATTTCACTATACCTGACATGCTAACATCTGGAAGAGAACCCTCAGAGCCAGTACCCAACATTGCAATTACTACATGTGAAAGCGGAGTGGTTCCATGCAAAACAGTTGTGACATCATCATCTCCAACTGGTGCAAACAAGGATGTCCTACCAACACTTTGTGCTACTGATGACAATTGTTTTCCTTGATCATCTGTTGTGAATATATCATATTGAGTATTGCTAACTTTTTGTGATTGATCAAAGTTCTGTTCAAAAGATATTCTATATTCTATAGGACAACCATTATGAGGATTAGATGGACTGTATCTATAATCAACAACTAGAGAACTAGTATCAGTAGTGGTTGTAGCATGTACTGAATCTTGTTGTAAATTCGGTGTTTCACATTGTGAACTAATCCTGGCTGCATTAGTGGAAGATATGTCAAGTACACTAGGTTCTGTAGAACTATTTCCCATCGTTAATAATTCCAAAGTATAATCAGGAGGAGGTACTCCTGTTGTAACATCTACATATACAATCGCTTTTACTGGAAATGGAACACTGGAATCTATCCAAATTTTGTTATCAACACCTTTGTGCCATCCTATGACCCATGTATCAAATGTACCAGCACCTACCGTAACTTTTTCATGGTCTACAGGACCAACAGATTGTCCACCTACTGAACCAGTTCGGCCCCAAGCAGGGACATTGAAAGTTTTTGGAGTATCCTTGGTTGCAAAAGAATCAAGCCAAGAGACAGTACTTCGATAAACTCCAGTATAATCTGAAATATTAGAATCAAAAGATGTTGGATCTGGAGTTATTTTTCCTATAGTCATAACTCCTTTTTGTACAATTGAACCATCAACTGCTAAAAGTACAACATTCCAGCCGCTTCCATCACTTGTTTCATTCTTTACCCAGAAAGTCATTTGGAACGGAGTACAATTATGCCAGTCTGTCCAGCATACATTATAACTAAAATAATCACCTTGTTTGAGACCCTTTCCAGGATACCAAGAGTCAGAGGCTGAAGTAGCATTTACCGATTGTAAAGCAACAGGCGCGATCAACAAAAATGCAAAAATTGCGAATAAAGTATACTTTTGCATACATTTTCTAGAAAAAATGATCTAGTTAAATCTTTCAAATAAGCAAATATAGTGGATTCATTTTATTCCGAACATGTGTGAATGTGAAAAAGTCCACATGTATGAAGTTGATTTTAAGCTAGACGGAATGGTAGTCGTTCCAACACACAAGAATTGTGGCGATGCCCTTAATGAAAAACAAGTAGACAAGTTTCAGAAAGAACTAGTCAAAACATGGGGCATAAAAGACGAGAATGAAAAGTAAATACCTTAATTTTAAAAAATAAAGAAAAAAAGGTTCTAAAACCTAATCAGAATGAGCCTGCGTGTTCTTTACATACTGATGCTTTGCAACTGCAATTACCGTCACAAAGACATGAGCCTTGCATTTCACAATCGCATTCTGTTTTATTTTCTGCGGATGAATCGCATCCACATGCTGCATCGGTCATACTTGGGAGATCTCATGCAGGGTTTTAAAAGTTATCGAAAGATCTCAATTAGGGCCCTTTCTATGACTGAGTTTTCAGATCCTCAAGAATTTCGTTTGTAGTTTGAATCAACATTGTTGCCTGATTATCAACTACCATAGAATCGCTTTCTATATCAAGGCCTATTTTTAAAATGTGGATAAATTCAGGATTATGGTGAATTTTGTTGCGTACTTTGAGTACGTTATTACGATTTACATATCCAAGATAAAAGTAACAATCTGACAGAAGAGAGTTTTCTGTGAGATATTCATATTTTTTTTGTATAATCTCAGAATTCCCATTGTTTTCCACCATGTCAGAGAATCCAATGGTAGACTTGGCCATCCTTGAAAGTAACGATGTTGATGATCTTTCAATTCCTAGAATTTGATGAATTATAGAAAATTTTTGATTTATTTTATCTTTCTTCATGCTCCTCATAATTTCTAGCATGTGAGTTGGACTTGATCTCTTTAGATTGAGAGATAATATAGCATCTGCCAAGAAATATGCCGCACATTTTATCCACACTCCTCCAAAAGAATCTTTAATTTTTACACAATCTCTTGCTTTGTTGGCAAAAATTCCAGCATCTACAAGACAGCTTCTAGCATGAGATATTGCAATTTGTTCCTTTTTTTCTTTTACTTTGGACAACAACATCCTAAGTGTCCACTGATTGTCGTTTATGACAGTCACATCTTGTAGATGGCATAAGACATCTCCATCAAATTTATCAAGAGAGTAATGATGTATTCTAACAAGATCATCTCCTATGCGATGAACTGATTCTCCAGATTGACCATCTATTACTAGTATGTCATATTCACAACACTCAAAATTAGTTCTATCATTTCTACAACCTCCAAAACCAACAGGAAAATCAAAAAGTGAAAGTAAACTAGGAATTTGTTTTACGTCCATTAGAAATTCAAAATAGAGATTTTGCTATAAAGTATCAAAGCTGTTAAAATTTACAAATCCATTCAAAGGCAAAACGTTCCTTTAAATTGCTATTCTTTATGGTTTTAAGCTAAGCTCCTGTGGTGTAGTCCGGCTAAGCATACTGCCCTCTCAAGGCAGTGATCCCGGGTTCAAATCCCGGCGGGAGCACTTTTCATATACTTATGAATCCCTAATTTCCAAAATAGTCTGTCAGATATTTTTTCATTTGATACTGTAAAAGTACAGAACCATCAGAATTTTCTGTGACTGAAACCCCACGAATTGAAAATACAGAATCTGAAAAATCTTTTTTCAGATTTGGTGGAACATTCAGTATTCCCTTGTATACAGACCCATCATTAGTTGGACAAGTTACTGTTATAGATTCGCCACTCCCATAGGCAAGACAATCATCATATGATTTTCCAGATTCTACCGGAAAACTAGATGAAATGTTTGTCATTTCACTTGAATTAGTAGCTTGAGCCTCATTTGGTATCATACTTGGAGAAATACCATGATCAGATGTAGAAACTAGTCCTAAAATCAGAAATCCAACTACTGTAACTGCAAGAAATGAAAGGTGGAGATAGTTTCTAGACAAAGGAGTTTTCTTTGATACAACTTGGACAAGTAATGGTTTTTGTTGTAAAGGCGACTGCTTTATGCAGTATTGATGAGATTGTAGTATAGTGATATGATTACACATTTTACATTTTTTTTGAATAGACTTTCTACAACAAGAACACAATGTATGATTTGCTAATTCTCCACCACAGGTTCTGCACGATTCATCAGGCATAAACATTCAAAAATTTTTATCATAATTAAAGAATAAGAAGAATTCATCCTATGAATTTCTACCTAAGATTTAAATTCAAAAAACGTAGTCTTGTACAGATTTACTCTACAGTTATTGTAGTATGCAATACATCAGTCAATGGAACTGCAGAAGTTAAGCTACTCCAGACAAATACTTCAACAGTGTATTGTCCAGAAGTCTTTGGAATCCACACCTGGGATTCTGTAACAGTTTGGTTACTAGGAAGACCATTACCAAGAAGCGAAGACCCTTGTAGAAAATCAGTACCTCCGTTACTATCCATGACTTGTACTAAATAGGTGAGCTTTTCATCAGATGTTCCATGATTTGTAAGAGTAGACGAAACACCAATTTCTTGACCAACTTGAAAACTGGAAATGGGTTGGCCAGATACATCCACCAAAGCTGGAGGAGTTAGCGTAATACCACTAGTCATTGCCATAGCAGAGTGTCCAAATCCAAATATGAGGATAAATCCTAAAAGTATAGAACTTGATAGAAATAACGAAGTCTTCAACAGTTTGAGAAAACTAGAATAGCTATAAAATGATTACTTATGATTGATAAGTAAAACTCACTCATCTTTGACCAAATATCATGTGTAATAGATTAATCAACCGTGATTCTTTTCACTACAATTTCATGTCCTTCGTAAACATGTGAAGCATGATTTGTCTTTATTATTTCACCCATTTTTTGATCTGTAAAGTATTTTTCATTATACCTACCTAGACTTTTTTTACAATTAAAGCAGTAAATTTCCTTAAATTCCATAGTACAAAAAACGGTTTTATCATATTTAAGACTCTACCGGAAGATCCGGTTGATCTTTGTTTTGATAGAACTGGATTTTAGAGACTTTGTAATAAATCACTTCTCCTCGTCGTTCAATTACTGCAAGTACCGGCTCCTTTCCCATAGTAGTAATGTCCTCAATCTGTTTTTGCAGTAAACCTATTTTCTCTCTTCTACCTTCAGTCATGCCAAATACAACATATTTAGCGCCCTTTTCGCCAAATTGCCCCCTCTCATAGACTCTAAAGTCAGAACCAAATCCGAATCCATCTTTTGCCACATATCCCTTAGTCCTTAGATCACGGTATATGAGAAATTTGGTAAAAGAATCAGAATCATTTTTCATACATTCGGTCATCATAGAATCAAAATCCATCTCATATTTTCCTCGTAAAAGTTTGAGTTTATCAACATAAAGCAAGTATAAAGATTCAAACGGCTTGAGAAAGAATTTTTTTTTCATCATTTCTCCAAATCCTTTCTGCTCCAAGTTATGCTGCATTTCTTTGTTAGATACAAGGACATGATCTTTTACCAATAGTCCTTCTACTTTGGACTCTAATTCAGACATTAAGAGTCATAGAGCCGTTAGCAATATAATAGATCTTGCACATTTTGATATAATTTCAGTATTGACAAAAATCAGACAGTATAACCAGAAAGTGAATATGTATGACTAGACTTTAATCCGGATAGCATATGAAGCATTTTAGGATCTCACGGTTAAAATATAGGGCCTCAATAAACAGAAAAAAGTGTTATTATGCACGGAGCAAACTACCGCGTTGGAAATGGCCAACCATATACAAGAAAGAAGTACATCAAGGGTAAACCACAGATAAAAATTGCAAAATTTTACGGAGGAAAAAGAGATGGAGATTATGATTATTGTGTACAACTCTGTTCTAGTCAAAAGATGCAGATAAGACACATGGCAATAGAGGCAGCTAGATTATCTGCAAATAAAGCAATAGAAACAGTTACCGGAGAAACAGGTTACTATTCAACACTCAGAGTATATCCACACATTCTTCTAAGAGAAAATAAGATGATTTCTACTGCAGGAGCAGACAGATTATCAGAAGGAATGAGAGGCGCATTTGGTAAAGCTGTAAGTTTAGCAGCGCGTATTGAAATCGGACAAGTAATAATGGAAGCACATGTTAAGAAAGAACACCTAGATGCAGCAAGAAAAGCACTACATGGTGCATCTGTGAAATTACCATGCACTCCAACAATCAAAGTAATTCCATTAAAAACTGCCTAGTCTGATTTTAACAGATTAAGAATTTCTTTTTGTTTCTTATTTAAAATTTTAAGAAATTCCTCAAATTCTTCGTTTGTAGGATTACGTTTTAGGATTCTCCTACATTGATAATAAAATGAATTGTATAATCTCCCTATTACAATTCCATAACCAAATGAATTAGAATTGGCGTTTAATTCATCCAATGATTGTGCAACTTTTAAAATTTCATCAGACTTGTCTGCAACCTCACTTATTTTCTGATTTAGTTTTTCTTCTAGTTGCTTATTCACGACATATGTACACAACATCATGTTAAAAAATTGTATTCCAAACAGTATCCTTTAATAGACTAATAATTTCTAAATCGGTTAAGCGGTTGTAGTATAGCTTGGTTATTATGCGGGATTGCCAATTCTGCGACCCGGGTCCAAATCCCGGCAACCGCATTTACTTATGCAATCCCTTTCTGATTATATCTAATGCATTCTGAGCTCTTTCAGGTTTTGGTAATTGTATCATGAATACATTAGAGCTTCCATATTGCGAATTAGAAGACAATGCAAGCAAGGCAGTTTCAGCCAACGATTCAAAGAAATCTACTGCCTCATTTGCATATATGAGAAATTTTTCTTCAATGTTTCCATATGAAAACTGCAATGTAACTCTGACAAAAACATGCCCAAGCCCATCTTGCAATATGTTAAGATTGGTCTCAACTGAAACAGGTTTTCCTGCAATGACTTTCATGATATCTTCAAATTTTTTCCCATCTACAACAATACAAGGCACTTGTTTTCCTTCAAAATCAAATAATGTTACATCTTTGTGTCGCTGAGAGAGAAGTTCTTCAAGTTCGTTATTTGTCATAAAAGAAATGTGTATGTTACTTTTTAAAAAGATAACCGAAGATCAGATAATACTCAGAGTTTTTGCCAAGAGTTCAATTCGTTCATTGTCTTCTTCTGTGATTTTTTTGCCAGCATATTTGTTATTGAAATATATCAAATCGACCACTTTGGACTTGTCCATGGTCACAACTGTAGCATTGTACGGAGTCTGGATCTTTTTGTTTGTAAGTATGATTAACTTGTCCACTACGGCAGCTTTTGACATGTCCGAGATTTGTTCCAAATCAGGAATACCCAATTCATTAGCAATCACGGCCAATCCAATTTTTGATCCAAAGTTATCTTGGTAAACTGCATCAAGAAGTAGATTTTGTTTCTCTAGTTTTTTTATTGTACCCATTTCTTGAGCAAATACAGTCAGATTTTTTACTGCATTTTTAATCTCAGTTCCATTATTTTCTTCATTTCTTCGTATTGTTAGGAAATCAGATATTGGAATATTCATAATACTTCCTCTCACCCTAAGTCCTGGATAAGATTGTCTTATTGCCTCATCTATTACTGATTCATCAATTTTTTTAGAATCTGACTGGGTTGCCTTTTCCATTGCTTGGTACAAGATATTAATGACAGAGCGTACATTTCGAAATTCTGTAAATTCATCGTACAAGACATGGATTTTTTCATTCAATTCTTGTTGTTCTTCAGATCCAAATTTGCCATTCTTGTCGCTGTGTTTTATGTACTCGGTGACAATCTCAGCAAGTTCATCTTTAGAGTTTGATCCTGCCAGGTCTATTTTGTAATTTGCTTTTTCTAGTCTGTCAAACACAGATGGATTGGTGTTTTGAATTTCCAAATAACCAGACGGTGTTGTTATTAATAATAAGACAGACGCTGGAAGATGTGCATTTATGATACCTTTGACAAATTCAATAGAATCCTTGTTTCCATCAAGCTCATCTATTTCATAAATTAGAATTTTCCCCAAAAATCTATGAGTTAATTTAGACATGGAGGACAGCATTCCAATTAGTGTTTCCAAATTTTTAATTTCATCAAATGAATTAGATATGACATTTTTTATCAAGACTGATTCGTGATATTCAAATTTGTGCATTAAAAATGCAGTTAGATGTTCTAAAGACACAGACTGTTTTCCAGCGATTATATCCTCAGTCTTTTCTTTTATGGTCATGCCAGTAAGTTTATTTACAAACGTATAATCAAGTGCCTTTTTTGCAGAGTTATCTCCTTGTTCTGCATTTTCTCTTAGATAATTCAATAGCTTTGATCGTAACTGTACAAAGAATTCATTGTCAAATCCCTTCAATATTGCATCATAGATTCCAGATACAGTTTTCGGTGAAATTGTAGACAAGTCAACATAGGAGCATTCTGCATTGTGTCTACCTTTGATGCTTTTTACATGTAAAGCCAAGTGAGTTTTACCAGAACCTACATCTTGTACAACTGTAATTACGCGAAAATCTCCATTTTCTGCAGTCTTGCCTTCTACTTTTCTATTTAGTTCCTTTACGCATTCAACTATGGCAGCCTTTGCCTCCTTGTGTTTTTTACCTCCAAGTATCTTTGCATCTTTTTCTGTTGGGGTTGGACTACTTGGATATGGATTTAGATCTAAATTATATGGATACATTAGATTTTCCTCACATAACCGTGAACTAGACCACGCATCACAATTCCTTCTTGACCGCCTGATGAAATCTCGTATCTATCCTGGTGATTTTCTATCAAACTTGTTGTCATTTGATAAAATTTTTCTTTAGATAGATTTTGATTCTCACAGACTTTTTCTCTAATTTTATCAAACGGAATCCATCCAATAGATGTCGATGATTCATTTAATGAACTGTTAAAGACTCCTTCAAAATCATCATTTTTAGATACAATCTTTTGCGATGAAGATCGTTCTAATTCTTCTTGTAGTACGTCGGCATGTGCCTTGACTTTGGCAATGGACTGGTTTACACCTGCCAACATGTTAAGCATTAGTTTGAATTTTGGGTCATTTTGGGTAACATGTTGAACGTAATTCTCTCTTGTCCAAACAAAGTATGCCACGCCTTTTTTTTCAATAAATATTTGTTCATCGGCCTTTAATTCCTCAAGTATACTCTCACAGTCTTTTCCAAATGTTTTCTTCAGGTCAACCTTCTTTACTCCACTAATCCCAGAAGCGTTGATTTTCTCCAGTATTTCCCCTTTCACATACAAGGGTCTACAAAATTTTATTTAATATCCAAGGTGATACAGGATAACAATTTGGTGAAAATTTGTTATCTCCAACACAAGAACAGGCGCTACATACAAGAAATTGCCTCATAGAGGCAGATCAGTCATAATATAAGGCATCATAAGATAAGGTGTCATTGCAGAATGATGATTGGGTATTCTGATATCATTTGATGAATTATACCTGGGGTATCTGACTGCGTGAAAAATATGAGACGATGTTTAACTCAAGAATTAAATCCTAAATGACCCCAATAGGAGTAAGTTGGAGCCACAAAACGATCCATGGAAAGACAAACTTACATCAGACCAATATTTTGTGTGCAGAATGAAGGGTACAGAACCTGCCTTTACTGGAATATATCATGATTCAAAAGAGAAAGGGATTTACAAATGCCTATGCTGTGGAACGGAATTATTTAGCTCTGAGACAAAGTTTGATTCTGGAACTGGATGGCCAAGTTTCTGGGAGTCAATTGGAGATAACGTGAAAACAGAGAAAGACACTAGCCACGGCATGTTAAGAGTAGAGGTATTATGCAAGAAATGTAGTGCCCATTTGGGACATGTTTTTGAGGACGGTCCAAATCCCACAGGTTTACGATATTGTATAAATTCCATTTCACTGAAACTTGAAAAATAAATTAGATTGCAGGGTAATAGCAAAGTTACCTTGTTATTAATAGTACCGTATGATACCGTAATATATGTTAAATTGTGAATTTTGTCCAAAACAGTTCTTTGAGACTGCAAACGGTTTGGTAGCAAAGACATTTCATGAAAGTCTTCACGATCCAGAATTAGTGAATAACTAAATCTGGTTCTTTTTTTGTACCATACAAAATTAAACCCTAACTCTTTTATCGGTTGGTTTTATTCTAATTTAAAGTGACTAAAGCAAAACGTGTAGAATCAAAACCAAAAGATTCCACACATGATGTTGTAAAAAAAATGTCTTCAATTTCAGATGCTACCAAGACTTTGGCTTCTGAAGTAAAAACAATGTCAAAAATATTTGCAGAAAACCAAAAAATCTTAATTTCTCTCAAGGATATGATATCATCAGTAAACTCTGCATTAGATCAGATTCAGAAGAACTCTAGACAAATAAATATAATTGAAGAAGACACGCAACGTCTGTTTTCTGGAATGACTCAGGTCAAAGCACATTCTAACTTGATAGACAAAATAAATAGTCAAATAAACAAACTTCAGGACCACGTAGAGAAAATTCGAGACAAGCAAGAATCCATGCCAGATACCAATAAAATCATGCAAAGTATTGCCGACAATCTAGATTCTACTAGAAACAATACCAAAATGATAATGCACGTATCAGAAAAAACTGAGAAGGTACGTGAAGAGATTAAAAATGCTATGACTAGTTCAGAATCATTATCAAATATTACTAGTGAAATAGAAGAGTTACGAAAAAATACAAACGACATATCAACTAAAACACAATCGCTTTCTAACATACATCAAGAGATTGAAGAAGTAAAGCAGAGTACAAAAGAAATAGCCTCAAAAACTGGAAAAATGTCAGAATTAGAGGATAGTATATCCAATCTAAAAGGCGAGATTGGCACCATATCCACAAAGACAGATTCCATATCAAGTCTGAGTTCTCAGGTAAGAAATGTTGGTTCTGAGATTGATTCGCTAATAAAGAAAACAGAGTCCTTGTCTTCATTTGGAAACGACATTAGAAACATCAATTCAGAGTTTATCAATTTCAGAGAAAGCATGATAAATAAGAGTAAAAATCTTGACGAGAAAATATCAGATTTTACAGAACTTCTAAATAAAAACTCGGCATCAATATCAGAGTTTAACAAGAAAACATATGAAATTGCACAACAACTAGAAGATGTTCGTAGTGTAACGCACAAGACATCTCAGAATACATCACATGAAGTCATGGGTCTGCTTCGCTTGTCAGAATTCCAGTCAAACATCAGAATGCGCTCAGAGTCAAAGTATGGCACACTAGAAGACATAGAAAAGATGGCAGGTCAAACTAAAGACATGGTAAATCTGTTTGATAGAATTTCTATAGAAATAGAATCAAAGATGCCTCTACCTTCAGAGGTAAAACAATGGAGCATATCCAAAATTCTAGACTGTGCAGACAAGTGGGAGATAAGATTCACTGATGTATTCAGACTTTTGATTACAGAACTTGGCTCTGACATTGTAAAAGAGGCAATTAGAATGGAACAGGTTCGTGATCTTTTTGGAATACGAGCAGTAGATGAAATAAGACGCGAATTGAATATTACCTAGTCTTCATCGCCTTTGTCAAGTGCTTGCTTTTTCTTTTTCAAGAGTGCAAAGATTCCAATAATTACTGCAACCCACACAACACCAAACAACATGTTTGAGATACTGACGTACATGTACGGCGTTGCATCAAGCAAGTTGAATGTTATAGTAGTAGCTTGAGAGTGGATGTTTAGCATACCAGTATGAAATGCTGCAGTATCTGGAGAAGTAGTTGAAACTTTGTCAAGTGTAGACGACATTGTACCAAGGTCTCTTTGCATCATTCCAAAGTCGGTATCTTGTGTAGGAAATATCCAAACTGGGTTGCCAGATTTTGGAAGTAATTGTTGGACTGTTTTGATATCATCAGAAATAGTTTGAGGATCAGAAGTAGCTTGAATTCTGCTCAAAATTCCTCGGGATTGATCAAGTGGATAAATAGTACTTCCATATTCCTCAAAGGCCATGAACACACCAACTGCAATTAATCCAATTATGCCTGCCAATGCTAGTTTATAGTAATTATTTGCCATTTTTTCTGCCTTTGATTCGACTCTACCTCTTGATTTGCCTTTTTTAAATGTTGAATGAGATATGCTAAGATATGCGATGTAAAGAAATCCAGCTACCTGAATTCCTATAATCGGTACAAATACAGGATTATTAGAAAATATTGCAACAAACATACCAACTATTCCATATACACCAAAAAATATCTCAAGAAGTGTAGTTTTTGTAAATGGAAGAGCATATGCCTTGTCTCTCCAATCATCATCATTTTTTATTATTCCAAACTTTGGCGTACGCAAAAACTCGTTTCTTTTTCCAAAGAGTGCATCAAAAACTGCCACAGTGTTATTGACAGACATGCCAGCAGAATAGACTATCAGATATAGATATGAAAGCGTCTTTGACCGCCATTTTTTTGCATACATTTGTTGAATAACCAGTATGTACGCAACAGGTCCCATTGCCAAGTACGCAACTATTGTAAGTGCAGGTAATCCACTTATCACATAGAGATTAATTTTTGAAGCCAAAAGTATTGGTAAAATTAAAAATTGCGCAAGAACTAACGGATGCACAATATGTCGCGTAAGTTGAACAAATGCCTGAATTTTTGTGTCAACAGGTATTTTCTTTAATGCAACATCTCCAAGTAATTTTACTGCACATTGAATGGAACCTTTTGCCCATCGAAATTGTTGTCTTTTTGCAGAATTCATCTGAACTGGAAGTTCTGCATCCACTACAATATCAGGAATAAAAACACATTTCCAGCCTTTCATCTGTGCTCTATAACTTAGGTCCAGATCTTCAACCAAAGTAGCAGTATGCCACCCTCCAGAATCCTCAATGCATTTGGTTCTCCAGATACCAGCAGTGCCATTAAAACTCATAAAAAGATGAGAGTTGCTTTTTGCTTTTTGTTCAACCAAGAAATGAAAATCAAGACTGAGTGCTTGTGCCTTTGTTAGTGGAGAGTATTTTTCATTGACATGGCCCCATCTACATTGAACCAATCCAATATTTGGACTAGAAAAATATGAGAGAGCTTTTTTGAGAAACCATGTAGGAGGAATAAAATCGGCATCAAAAATTGCAACAAAGTCGCCCTTTGCAAATTTCATTGCATTTCGTAGTGCACCGGCCTTGTACCCTTTTCTGTTTGATCTTCGTATATGATGTATGTCAAATCCTTTGTTTTTGTAATCTGTAACTAGATTTTCAAGCAGATCATAGGTTTCATCAGTGGAATCATCAAGTACTTGAATACACAATTTGTCTTTTGGATAATCAAGTGCACAAACTGCATCTACTAATCTAGAAGCGACATATTTTTCGTTGTATATCGGAAGTTGAAGTGTAACAGTTGGAATTTCTTTTAGTTCGATAGAACTATTTTTTTTATGACGTCGAGCAACAACAACAAGATAGTAAAAGTTACACGTGTAGAGTGTGATTATCATTGCCATTCCAATGAAAAGATTCCAGAGAAATTGTGTTAGAGTATTAGGAAGAACATGTGTGAGCATTTGGAGTTTTTCAACTCTCGAGTCTTTATAGCCGTACCGCTAAAATTTTATCCTTTCTTGGATATTTTTATTGCTTGAACTGGGCATACATTTTCACAAGCTAGACAAAATATACAATCAGGTTCTCGTGCCATCAAGGGTTTTTTATCAGAAGCTGGATTTCCTGCAAACTCTGCCCACTCGTAAACTTTTACAGGACATGCATCAATACATGCACCATCACCTACACAGATATCATAATCAACTGAAACAAACTCTCCCCAAATTCCAAGTATTTCATTGCCCTTTCTTTGACCAAATACTTTGATCTTGTGACTAGATGGTGCAGTGAAGGTTTCAACAACTTTGAGTTTTGATTTAAAGTCAACATCAATTGGACCAGGCTTGGCTCCAGATGGTGTCTCAGGTTCTGCTTCTTGTACCACTTGTTGTCCTGGTTGAGGAGCAGCTGGTTTTGGTTTTGGTTTTGCGTTAGGAACTATCTGAGCTAATGGAGTCATCTCTTCTAATGCCTTCAGAGCTTGCTCTGGTGACATTTGTTTTATTTTTACATCATGCTCTAACATCTTGTCAGCAAGAACACTGTTTCGCAAAATTGTATCAATTATCATCTTTGCATTTGCATCAGCTTTCTTTCTGTAATCTTTAACCCAAAGACCATCACCGTATTTTTCAACTGGATATATTTGATAGATCATATCCACCACTTCACCAGTTACTATCTCAACTTGAACTTCAAGATCTATTGACTTGTATCCAGAATCATCAGGATCTGGCAAGTTCTCTTCTTTCCAGCGATATGTGGCATAAACCCTATCTGCAAACTTATCCATTTCAAAGACTTTTTTAAATCCAGAAACAATAGAGTCAATTTCATAAGTATCTTCAAGTTTTATTGGAAGGCGATAAAGACCAAGTTTGTAACTGTGTAAAGGATAGATTCCTCTTTTGGATGTAGCAGATTGAACGGTATACACTTTGTCCTTTAACAGGAGTGACATCTGCTTAGTCTAATGAAAAAGAGTTTAAAAATGCTTCTTAATAATCAGGGCAAGTTTCTTCTCGGATCTTTCTATACCTCTGTTCCATTTCAGTTGCATGCACTAGAATATTATCAAAACCATACTTGTCCTTTGGAAAATACCATCTGATTCCCACCTTGTGTCCTATTCCATCCATATCATAGATCATTCCTTTATCAGCAGAAACATCGTATTTCTCATCAATCGATCTTTGTTGTACAGTAAGACCGCGTTTAGTCTTGTCTTCCATGATATAGTAAACAGGGTCGTCAAGTATGGCATAGAATATACCTTTTTTTAGAATTGGTAGTTCTTGACCTGTTTCGTTATTTTTCGATTGGATTTCCAATCATATTACCCCATTCAGTCCATGATCCGTCATAGTTTCTAACTTGTGGATATCCAAGTAAATATTTTAGAACAAACCAAGTATGTGAAGATCTCTCTCCAATTCTACAGTAACATATGACATCTTTGTCTGGTGTGACACCTTTTGTTTCATAAATTTTCTGTAGTTCTTCTACGGATTTGAAAGTACCATCAGTATCATTTACTGCACTAGCCCATGGAATATTATTTGCGTTGGGAATATGTCCACCTCTTTGAGCATGTTCCATTGGATACTCTGCAGGAGCAGTTATTTCACCTGAGAATTCTTTTGGTGAACGAACATCAACTAGAACAGTATCTTTCTTATCGAGCGCTCTTCTTACATCAAAGAGATATGCACGCAATCCTTCATGTGGTGGTTGTGCAACATAGTTTGTTTTTTGTATTTGTGGTTCATCCTTTGTATATGATCTATTTTCAATTTCCCATTTTTTTCTTCCACCATTCATTATTTTGACATTCTCATGCCCATAATACTTGAATATCCAAAATACAAATGCGGCAAACCAATTATTAAAATCACCATACAAGATAACTTCAGATTGTGTTGTTATTCCGTTTCTTGACAATAAATCCTCAAACTGTGATTTACTGATAATGTCTCGGGTTATTGGATCATTAATGTCTCGCTTCCACCAGATAAGACTAGCACCTTGAAGATGTCCTGCCCTGTAAGCGTTTTCAGGATCATAGTCAACTTCTACAATTTTCAAAGAGTTGTTGCCCAGATTCTTTGAGACGGTTTCTGTATCAACTAAAACTTGTTGAGCATAATTCATTTTATCTCCACCATACTAAACTCAGAGGGTTCTTAATATTTTATACTTATCAGATGCTTTTTAAGTGAAATTAAAATTAATGATTTCTATTGGAACTTCATAATGTTGCACTCATAAGCAAAGTAGGTTCAAAGGACTCGGAGGATGCAGTAAAAAAAGTCGCAAAAAAACTACTTGCAAAAAAAATCAAGGTATACACTGTTTCACCGGTAAATGTAGACGGAGCGAAAAAAATCAACGATCTAGCAGATCTCAAGACCACGAAATTGGATTTGACAATTACTCTAGGGGGAGATGGAACAACTTTACGAACTTTTAGAGATTTAGAAAATGAAGTTCCAAATCTTGCAATAAATGTAGGAGGAAACAGAGGCATATTATCAGAAATAACACTTCCCCAAATTGATACGGCCATTGAACAAATTATTACAGGCAAGATTTTTTTTGATAAGCGAATCAGAGTAGTTGCATCTTGTGGAGGACAAGATTTTCCTCCAGCACTAAATGAAATCTACATAAACAGACAAAACTTGACAAAGACATCATTGTTTGAGATCAAGTTTCAAAGTGATACAGTAACACAAAAAATGGATGGTGTTATTGTTGCAACTCCAAGTGGCTCAACTGGTCATTCATATTCTTTAGGAGGTCCAATTCTTCACGAAAGTTTGGATGTCCTCATCATAACACCGGTTGCTCCAGTTAACAAATTACCATCAATTGTTGTTCCTGATGAAAAAATTGAGATCATAAGTAATCACGATTCAAACATAATCATGGATGCTCAGGTGATCAAAACTGCCAGATTTGATGAAGTGATAACCATTAGAAAATACAAGAAACATGCAGTATTTGTAAGACTGAAAAAACAAGGTCTGAGACAGATGAGTAAGCTTGGTTTCTAGAATCTTAGATGCCACATCATTTTATGCCGGAGTACCATTTTCTTCACAAGAACAAGGATTTACAACTCCTCTAGTTTTTGAAGAAATCAAACACATTAAAAAAAATCATGATGCTGTACAGACTCTAATTGATGTAGGTAGATTAAAAATTATAGAACCTGAAGAAAAATTCACAAACATTATTTTGGAAAAATCAAAACAGACAGGAGATTTTTCAGAATTGTCAAAAGAAGACATATCAGTACTTGCATTATGTGCACAGCTAAATGGAGAATTAGTGACTGATGATTATACAGTATCAAATGTTGCAAGACATTTGAATTTCAAAGTCATTCCAATAATGACCAAGGGGATATCCAAGGTGTTAGACAGTGTGTATTCATGTCCTGCTTGCAACAAGAACTTTGAAAAAATGTCAGATTGTCCAATATGCGGAAGTAAGTTAAGAAAAAAATCATCCAAGAGGAAGTCTTCTTCCAGTCCAGTCCGCAAAAGAGCCGTCATATAGCTTTACGTTTTCATATCCAGCCAGTCGTAACTGGGTAAAAACATTTGATGCCCTATGACCAAGTGCGCAGTAACATACCAATTCTTTGTCTTTAGGTATTTGTTGTTCATTGAAAATCCTCAATAGTTCATCTTTTTCTTTAAAGAGTAAACCTCCCTCCCCTACTCCATCAGTAAAAGGAAAAAGTATTGCATTTGGTATTTTTCCTGCCATAAATTCTTGAAAAGATCTAGTATCAATAATGATAGATGTGTCAAGTTTTTTGTAAAGTTCCTCTGCTTCAATTCTTATCAAAGAATTTATTTTTGGAGTAAATGTCACAGTTGTAGGTTTTGTAAGTTCCCGGGTAACTGGAAGACCGTTCTTTTGCCAGGTAGCCATTCCGACATCAAGAATTTTTGTCTTTTCGTGTCCAAAATATAAAAACGTCCAAGCTATTCGTGCAGCAGACGGATCCAAATATTCTCCGTATATTATGACAGTTTTTGATTCATCAATTCCAAGCGAACCAAACAGAGTTGCTGCTTGATCTTTCTCAATTACAAGATTTGCACCATGCTGATTAGTTTTTACAACTTTTTCAATTCCCAAAGGTTGAGAATTTGGAATGTGAGCATAAGAATATGGAACATTTCCACGAGAATCTAATATTATAACATCAGGATCATTGTAGTGTTCTGCTAACCACTGATACGAAGATATCAATTATTCGACTAGAATCAAGATGACATATTTGAATAATGTGTCATACATCATGTAATGTTTTTTGATCAGTCTTTTTTGCATCCTTGTTTTGTGTATCAAGTATTTTACGTATCTTTTGAGCACGAGCCTCTCCCATCCCATTTATTTTTGACAATTCTACAGACGATGCATTAAGTGAATTACTTGTCGAACCAAATTTTTCTAACATTCGTGTAGCAAGTTTTTCTCCAACACCTGGCAAACTACACAAAATAGATAGCTGTTGTTGTTTTAGGTCACCAGATTTTCTAATTTTTTTAAGGAATGGTCCCTTTACTGCGCCTTGTCTTGCACACATTGATATCAATAATTTAGCAGTATGCGATGCATTAGGAGTTGGGATTACAGGTATTTTAAAATCCAATACCACAGAAGACATTGCTCCATAGAATACCAAAGGATTTTCTGTAATTTTGTCTATTTCGTCAACATTTCCTTCTATTACAATAGAAGGATGCTCAAAGTGTTCTTTTAGTCTACTACATTGATCAAATAGTCGCCCGTCAAAAACTGACGATATAAAATCGTTAACGCTTTTTCTTTCCACAATGGTTTCAGGTGCAACAATATAGTCTCCAACAGGTAAATTCATTGTCTCCACTTTTACTCCAATTTGTTTTATGAGATCAGGAATTCCACTCTTTCGTTCTCTTTCATCAATTACCATTCGGAGATCTTCAATTTTCATTAAACCATTGTGTTTTTGTAAAATATTTTATTTAGGCGTATCTGTCTTTGGTTGTCCTGATGGTGAAGCGCCAGGCCCTCTCAACATTTCTCGTATCTTGGCTTCAGCTTCTTTGAGATTTTCTTTTATTCTAGTTTCTTGTTTTGACAAAACCGTAAGTCTAGTATTTGCAAGTTCTTTTTTTTCTTCCAGTTCTGAAACCAATACAGTTTTGGTAGATTTGACAAGAATTGATCCTGCTGTTCTGTAAACAGTGTCATCATCATTTGTCTTTTGCAGAACCTCAAGTGCTCGCTCAGTTTCCAGATGTTCAGATTCAAGATGTTGTTTCTGCATCATAATAGACTGGAGATTTTGTTGCAATTGTTGCATTCTACCGACTTGTTCTTGCAACCATGGAGGAATTTGTTGTTCTCCTGATGACATGAATCTCTGGTCTGTTGTTTTGCATATATCTTTAACGGTATTGTCAATTGTCTGGAGGCATATCATAATTACCTACATTAACCACTTGTACCACAAGTTTTGTCTAGATTCACAGTTTCATTCCGAGTTCATCTTTACCGATTCGATTGAATCATTACTTGTTTGCACAAGTCTCAACGTAGAATTCAAGTTGGCGCGTAGATGTGAAATTTCTTGTGCATCAATCGTAATTGTTATTTTTTTATCAAGTGAGAAATTTGTTTTTGTGGGATTTTCATCATAAAATTTGTTATCAGTTTCAATAGAATGAAAAATTGATTTTGTTTTTTTTCCTGCAGTGATTTCTATTTTAGCATTATAGTTTGACATCGTATGCCAAGCCAGCTACTTTAAAATTGCATTTTTTACAAGCCCATATTCCTACTGCTTCTCTTCCAAATCTCTCAGAACCACATTCTGGACATTTTCTTTGTGCCTTTAGTTGTCGATGTACTGAAGTGTATTTCTTTCTTGGTTTGAGACCATATTTCTGACCAAGTCCTTTGAGTGAAGCAGTTTTACCTTTTACCATTTCTACATCAACTTCTCAAATTGCTTCCTTATTTTTCTTCCTACAGCAAGTGCCATTTCAGAGCACTGTAGGAGTTGTTCAGCAGTAAATCCATCGCTTCCTCCCTTTTGCACAGCACAGATGTTGCCATCAGAATTGGTTGTAATTGTAATTCTTGCATCCATGCAAGATTCTTCATCTTTTGTAGGATCAACAATAATGTGGTCACCAATCCTTGCCATGGTAACAGATACAGGAAGTGTCTTTATCGGAGGCTTGGATGTTACACCTTCAACTAGAACAGGTGCCTCATTTTGTATTTCATATTTTGGAACAGTACAAGAAAGAATACCAGCTACAGATGCATAAGAACATGCATCAAAGAGATTTCCGCCAGAATCTATTACACTGCTGTCAATGAACATTCCAATAACAGATTTATCTTCAATTAGAACTAGTTGGTGTAAATCAATCATTTCAGTTTCTCGTATTCCTCTGTCAACAACTCTTGCAAGTTCTATGACCTCTTCATTTGGTGGTCCAGGTTCTGCATTTGGATCTGCCAACGGCAAAATCTCTGCAGTACAAATTAGAATTCCCTTGTCTCCAAGATCTGGAAATGGTTTATCAGGCTGAATTTTTACACCAGTTATAATTTCAGTATCTCCCAGCTTTACTCTAGCAGAACCATTTGCCTTTGGAATAACTCCTGTTTCAATAATTAATGGTCTTTGTTCATCAAGTGCTCTACCATCAATTCTTTTTCCAGTTTTAAGGAGATCGAGTATTTTATCTCGTTTTAGTTGATCTAGTATTAGAGAATTCAATTTTATTGCTCACCGTTTTGAAAGTATTTTTCCATTAATGCTTTTCGTTGAACTTCATAAACGCGTTTGCAACCTACTAGAGCAGTTTGCATACATGTTTTGAATTCTTCTGGTTTTAGCATACCATCAAGCTGCAAAAGTGTAATTTTTCCCATATTTGGCATCAATGCAACTGGCATATCTGCCTGTCCTTCCTGATCTTCTTCGTTATTTACATCCAAGACTATTCTATCTGCAACCTTACCTGCAGCACATGCAGATACCAAATCACGCATAGGTATGCCTGCATCTGCAAGAGCAACTGCTGCTGCATCAAGTGCAGCACATCTTGAGCCACCATCTGCTTGCAGAACCTCGATGAATACATCAATTACAGTACGTGGATAGTCTTTTAGTATTACAGCAGGTTGTAATGCTTCTTTGATAACTTTGGAAATTTCAATTTCTCTTCTTGATGGAGCAGGATTCTTTCTTTCAGTTACAGAGAAAGGAGACATGTGATATCTACATCTAAGAATTCCGGAATCTGGATTTGCCATATGTTTTGGATGAACATCTCTAGGGCCAAAGACACCAGCTAAAATTTTGTTCTTTCCAAATTCAATATATGCAGAACCATCTGCATTTTTTAGTACTCCAACTTTAATAGAGATATTTCTAAGCTCGTCTAATCTCCGTCCATCACATCTAATTCCATCTTCAGTCATTAATTGTGTCATTGTTTTCACCATCTGGTACCCCAAGCATAGATTTGACTCTTTCAGTCAAATTCGGCGTATGCGCAAGGGCATCAATCATCTTCACTGCTTCTACTGCCTTTAATAATCCCTCGGAATCTTCGCAGGATATTACTATCCATCCGTTTTGACCTATTGTTATAATTGCTTTAGTAGCCATTTCTATTGTTTGAATCATAGAACCTCGTTTACCGATCAATCTAGGTACTTTACTTGGAGATATAGTAACTAGTTCACCTGAATCAATTTTTCCAAGATCTCTGTCTTGTACGGTAAGAAGAGGATCTCTTGATCTATCAAAATTAGCAATTCTAGTTGCAACCAAATCACCGATATCGAGTCTTTGTTTTAGCTCATCTTTTGTAGGAGAATAATCCCTGCCAAAAACATCTTGAGCAGGCAAAAATCCAACAAAACATGAATTGATATCAAATTCCCAAGAAAGTGGTGAGGTTCCAATTACTTTGCCAATGACCAAGTCATTTGATTTTGGCATATATCCTCCAGTGAGAGGAATTACTTTAACAGAATTTTCAAAAATTTCAGATATGCCAACACATGTTGAAATCATCCTGTCGCCATCTTGATACACATTTTGTTCAGGTCGTAAAGGGCCAGTTGCTATTACATCGCCTGGAATAACGTATCTTCTTTTTACATCCATCATTTTGAAACCTCAATAGAAGCAGTACCTTTTGTTACAGAACCTAACCTATCCATTACATTTGCCCTTGCCGCCGCCGGTATATCTAGTATTACTTTGAGTGCGCCATTTGCTTGCCATTCTTCTTTTTTCAAAGTTCCAAATGACTTTAAAACAGAATAAGATTGGGCTGCAAATTGTGCTGGTACTAGAATTTCAAGAAGCATGTTTTCAGATTTTAATGGAATTATGGAACGAAGTTGTTCAATTATTTCTTTGATCTGCTCATCAGTATTTTTGAAGGGATCAACTGATACTCTTGCGTCATCCATAGCTTGTTCTATTCGAAGTGGCGGATGTGGTAGATGTGATCTTGGATCAACATAGGTTTTTGAGATAAAGTCCACTATTTGTTTACGTTTTTCAGAGACCATCTTTCTTCGTTGATCTGTAGTAAGATTCAGATCTCCCTTTTGAAGCATTATAGTTGCAACTGCAGTTGCATCTGCAGTTTTGAATGCCTTCATTAGTTTCTCAGTAGATGCCCTAGTGCCTTTACTGGAATCAGAATAAATCTCATCTGAGATCAATACACCTGAAATATCCTTGCGCTTGCCTAACTTGAACTCCAAGGCAGGATCTGGTTTTACCAATATCTCAAATTTTTCGCCTTCTACTGAAAATCTGACAATTGTTACTTTAGTATCCATAATTGAGGTAATCATGCTCACTATTTATCTATAAAGAAAAACTCGCTAGATTTTTATTTGGAATTTCAGTCCTTTTTCGTAAGATTTGACTTCTTTAGAGATTGTGCAAGAAAGTGGTAACACTATGGTTGTAAAGTTAAAGGGTATACCTGTTCAATATGCTAACGCACTCAGACGAATTTGCTTGGCAGGAATTCCTACATTTGCTGTTGATGATGTCATAATTATTGAAAATTCATCAGTTTTACCAGACGAGGGAGTAGCTCATAGACTTGCTATGATGCCACTTAGAACAGATCTTGAAAGATTTGTAGAACCATCTGCATGTGACTGCCACAGTGAACTTGGTTGTAGTCGATGTAGAGTATTACTCATGCTAGACTCTGGTAACTCAGATGCAACTCGCACTATCATATCATCTGAAATTAGTTCAGAGGACGAAGTTGTCAAACCAGTAAGTCCCAATATTCCAATTGTTGCACTAGCCCCAAGTCAGAAATTAAAAGTAGAGGCATATGCAAGACTAGGTAGAGGCAGCGATCATGCGAAATGGAATTCTGCTACAGTTTCAGCCCTTACATCCACAAACAATCCAGATGAACACATTTTGACTATAGAGACAACAGGTAGCTTGACTCCAAAAGAAGTCCTACGTGCATCCATTGATGAACTCGAAAAAAGACTAGGCGAATTCCAAAAGAACGTAGCCACACTTGACTGAGCATATATTGAGTACTGTCAAGTTTTCTTGAAATAATTTCAATCAACCCAACTTGACTGCATCGACTCGACAGATTACTGGTTGACTTTTACCAGATGCTATCATCACCGCTTCACCTGCAGTCCCGTCTGGCACGACCCGTGTACCTCGAAGCAAGATATTATGAGCAGCATTGACATCCCTGTCAACTACACTCTTGCATATGAAACATGACATCTTTCGATGCTCTTCGGGTACTAGTTCTGACCCATATATCGCACACTTTGAGCTTGTTCCATATGCCTTTACGTATTCTACTGGTAGACCAAGCCATCTTGCCTTGTACTCGATCTGCCGTTGCACTTCATAAAACGACCAAGAATTCATCTTTCTTCTGTATTTTTTTCCTTGACCATTTCCCCTCCTGTACAGTTTTCGTATGCCTTTGAGATCTTCCATTATGATTCCAGAATTTTTTGATACAATCTTCTTTGACGTACAATGTAAAATATCATGTACTCTATTTTTTTGAAGTTTACCATACTTTTGAAATATCTTTTTTCGTATCCTAGAATCATTACGTCTGAATTTACTTTTTACAATACTATATGAAGCAATGATCTTCTGTGCTTTAGATAAATCATGAATTGCATTGTTTCCCTTAGAGTCATATGTTGTCACATTGTCTAGGTTTCTATCAATTCCAAGAAAATTAGTTACCTTTTGTTTTGAAATCTCCTTCGAATATGAGATAATAATCTTGTCATCCGTTATGGTGACATTACCTAGCTTTGCACCTTTAATTTTCTCACAAACATATCTGGTCAATTTAATGAAGGCATAACGGTCAGGCTCTATTGGGATTCTTATAATATCATTTTCGATCTTGTAGGATTGGCAGTCAAGTATCAAATGATTTTTCAAAATGTATGGCTTTTTAGCAGTAGGCTTCTTCTTGAGTGTCTTTTTGTATAGTTTTAACTTTGAAGCAGCACATTCTAGGGAACCGTAGACATACCTGCAATGAAATCGTGAATTCAGGCGTAGTTTATGGTACATCTGGTAGTATAGTTTGAACTTTGATGTGAGGTTCTTTTCAATACCAATTCTAATTGCCTCGTTTGCACAGTACTTGAAATAATCAAAAACTGGACTGAGATCGTCTTTTTTATCATGGTACTGCCAGACACACTTTGTTACTTTTGCAATGCCTTCCTGGAAGTATGGATTTTCTTAAGATCAAGGTAATTATGATATGTCTCATCACCCTTAGTATCTAATATATTATATTTGGGTAAAAATGGGCATTATTACACATGACTAATCAGATTGTTATTCAAATGGTGAAGACCTTACGTGGTGCTTCTAAGAAAAACAATGCCCCGATATGGGAGAGATTAGCAGATCTGGCTTTAAAACCAACCAGAGCAAAAAGAACAATGAATCTCGGTCAATTAGACAAATTTGTATCAGACAATGATGTAGTTGTAGTTCCAGGTAAAATTCTGGGAACTGGAAGTCTCTCACACAAAATAACATTATGTTCATTTTCAATGTCAACTACCGGTGCAAAAAAAATAATCCAGTCAGGTGGAAAAATATTAGATATATCTGAGATCATCAAGAGTCATCCAACAGGAAAGGGAGTGAAAATAATTGGTTAAACAAGTTACCGAAGTAAAATCAGCAGAAAAGAAGATTGTAGCACCACAGACAATCATAGTTGATGGAACAAACATGATAGCAGGTAGACTTTCTTCTCATGTTGCAAAATTACTCATAAAAGGAAACAGAGTATCAATTGTCAATGCAGAAAATATCATGATTTCAGGAGATAGAAAAACAATCATAGAAGAATATAGAAAGTTTTTGGAAATTGGAAGTATCAATAATCCTAAATTCGGTCCATTCCATCCCCGCAGACCAGACACCATCATCAGTAGAATGGTACGAGGGATGCTACCAAAGAACAAACCTTCTGGTCAGACAGCTTTGAAAAGATTAAGAGCATACCTTGGTGTACCAAATGAATTAAGATCAAAGAAAACAACACAGTTTGATGATGCTAAAATTAGAAGACCTTCTCCATATTATACAACTCTAGGAGAATTAGGTAAAATGGTTGGGTGGCACGAATAATGGTAAAATTAGAAAGCTATTATGCATCTAGAAAGACTGCACGTGCACATGCATACATCACAAAGGGAGTAGGTCGAGTAAGAATTAACAACATTCCAGTAGAAATGGTTCAACAAGAAGTGGCACGAGAAATTATGTTAGGCCCATTAGAGGTTGCAGGAGAGTTAAGAAATAAAATTGATCTCTCAGTAAAGGTCAAGGGCGGAGGTTTTGTCGGACAATCTTATGCAAGTGCAATTGCAATTTCAAGAGCAATGACAGGTTGGACAAAATCCAGAAAAGAACCAAAAGATCATCCACTCACAAGAACAGTAAGAGAAGATCTTAGAAAACGATTGAGTGAATTTGACAAGCACTTGTTAAGTGGAGATGACAGAAGAAAGGAACCAAAGAAATTTGGCGGTCCTGGTGCTAGAAGAAGAAAACAGAAATCATATAGATAGATTTGAAAGCTGTAATTTTGGCAGGAGGCCGCGGAACACGCGGAAGGCCATTTACAGATTACATTCCAAAAGCAATGATTCCAGTCAACGGAAGGCCACTTGTGTATTACATTGCCAAGTACCTTTCCAAGTTTGACATAGTTGATGAAATAATCATACTAGGTAATTTTTCAGGCATCGGAAAACAAATAGAAAAATATTTTGAAAATCACACTTTGTTTAAAAAAACCATAAAATTCACACAAGATTCACAGAGTGGAACAGGAGGAGATCTTGTTCACCTAAAAACATCTCTTGGTAAAAGTAAAGAATTTCTCTTGTGGTTTGTGGATAACTTGTGTCCAGTTGACATAAATAAAATGTATCAATTTCACAATGATTCCAAGACAGATGCCACTATAGCTGTGAGAAGATATAGAAAAGAAGAGACTGGATTTGCCATAGTTAAAAACGGAATAATTCAGGAATTCAAGGAAAAACCCACAATTGAATTACAGATGGCAGAATGTCTTGGGATATACATCATAGATTCTAAGATAATCAGTACAATAAAGACCAAAAGCCAACGAAAAAAAGATCTGAATCTTTCTTATGATATCTTGCAACCATTATCCAAGAAAGGAAAAATTGCGGCATATGACATAGGAAAAACTCAATGGTTAGACATTGATTCACCTACACGAGTTGAGAGAAACAAAGAGTTGGTTAGTTCAATAATAAAGAAATTGAGTTAATTTTTCAAGACTAAATAGAATTTAATTTGCAAACTAGAACATTTACCGCTGTCATAATCACTGGCATATGCTTCAAGAATATGCAAATCAATTGTTTTATCAGTCACACTTTACTTGTACGGTACTAATGGTTTAAAAAAATGCTGCAGAATTAGAACCTACAAAACTCTACTATAAGATTCCTTTCCATAATTTTTTATTTTTATCTAGTTTCTAGAATATTTTCCCAATAGAGTAGATTTTGTAATAACGTGCCCGTCCATCGCCTTTTGGAGATCCGTTATACTTGATCCCTCAGCAAGATCTAATTCTGTATCCAACGCATAAATTTTGATAAAGTATCTATGAGTACCAGATGGAGGACATGGGCCACCATAAGATGATGTTCCAAAACCAGTACGTCCTTGTGGAAAATCAAACTTTTCACCTTTTGCAAATTCGGTCTTGGAAGAAGGAATGTTCCAGACAATCCAATGAGTAAAATTTCCTCCCGGAGCATCAGGATCAGTCATTATTAGTGATAGAGTTTTAGTATCACGGGATATGTTTGTTATACTAAGAGGAGGGGATATATCTTGTCCATCACAAGTAAACTCTGATGGAATAGTTCCTTCATTTTCAAAGGCAGAACTTGATATTTTCAATATTTTCTGATCACTGTTAGACACAGATGAAGTTTTTGATGTAGTATTATTTTCATAATATACTGAAAGCAATATTCCAACTAGGATTATAATAACTGGAATTATGAAAACTGATTTTTTCATACAATCATTTTCATTTCATACTAGTATTTCCACTTCTCACATATTCCATTCCATAGTATGCGATACTTGTCAAAGTCTGGAGTATACTTGAAGAGAAGCTCATCCACTGCGGAGTCAAAGTCTGATGTCATCTGTGCTATTCCGCCATATTGGTAGCTATCTTTGCCGAGTATGCCAATCTCTTCCTTAGTTTCTTGACTATCCGATGCGGTAGGGTTTGCATGCAGTTTCTCAAGCAATGTCATAAGTGGTCTTCCCCATGAGCGCATCGTTCCCTCTCCAACAGGGAACAGAGGACGGATGGGACCAGAAATGAGAGGAGATACATGTATTGATTCATACTGTGAGGGGATCTTGCCATACTTTTTCTTGAACTGGAATTCTCTTAGCTTCTTTAACTTATGATCATGATGTCGAATCTCACTTACATCTCTTATCTTGGAAATCATATGCTCATATCTCGGAGATTTGGTAGAGAGGTCTTCACCACAATAGGGACATAAAACAGGTTTTTCATTTGAAGGACTTATTATCCAATCAAGACACCAACCGCATCTTACCTGGTGAAATCTTATAGTATCAAATTTGAAACTTGCCATGTACGGTATCTTACTATAAGCAGCATATAAAAAATAGGAGTTTAGGGATTGACGTAGCCAGTACCCTCGAGTTGATTTCCGTTTGCGTAATATGACGTGACGATTACCACGTATGGATCGCCTGAGATGAATCCATATGGATAATTGAACCATTGATTGACCAATGGACTTGTTGTTGATGGATATCCCGTTGATTCTGCCGTGTCATATGTCCATAAGTTTTCCACTGTTACCGTTGCTTCTTGAGCAAACTGTTGTGTTGTGCAAGATGGCCATGTTCCGGTTGACATGCTTGGCGATGCATTTGCTGAGATATACACCCACCCAGTGCCGGTGTATGCATTTCCACTACCTGAGACACTATCCCAATTAAAGTCACAGCCATATTGTCCTCCACTAATATTGAAAACAGGATCTTCTGCAGAGCTGATTTCTTTTGGTACAACCGGAGTTGAAGACATCTTCACTATGTTGCCCTTTGGAAGCTGGCCTAGTGCTTGTTCAAATTGTTTCTTGTGGTTCTCGTAATCTGATGCAATCTGTTTTAGTTTTACATGATCACCTGCAACTGATGCCTTTACTGCAGCATCATGGTCACTGTGCATTTGGTCTATGATAGATTCGATCTTCAGTGCCAAATCCTTTCTTGCTTGTGGTATATTATTTGATACCTGTGCAAATGCGGCTGTGTTTGAAGACGCCATTATCAGTGCGACCAATCCTATTGCCAGTATCATCTTGGTTTTGTCAATGTCGATATTTTTGAAAGTCATTGTACAGTACAATACAAACAAAGTAGTTAAGCCACGCTCAGTCCAACTAGCTAGTGAGACTGAGTAAACTTTAATTAAAATAAAATTATTTCATGAAAAAAATTATGTTAGATGCTGATTATTGACTTGTATTTCATGACATGATCACGTAATTTCAGTACTATGCTAATCATTTCCTTTCCATCATCAGTCAGTTGATATTTGTGATCTTTTCCATCAACCATATATTGTATGTAATTCTTGGTTTGTAACCAATGCATGTATTTTTCAAATGAGTTCCAGTCTGTTCTTGATGCAAAGTGTAGATGTGTCTTTTTGATTGCATTACTCTGAGAAAATACTTCTGCAATACGGGCAAGAACCGGTGTATTTGGCTTGAATTCTTTACTCACAAGGTATTTCTTGTACCGTACTTTCTATTTAAGTGATCCGCATATATGACATCATACTACACCATAACAATATAGAAGATACATACCTAAAATAGTAGACCTGTACGGTTCACTCGGTCATAGATAAGCACAATTCTTCATGAATAAAGAACATGTCTGGTTTTTGTAAGTTCACACAGCCTTTGAGATATGAACGATGTTTCCAAATAACTATCTCGTAGATAGACAGAATAAAGATCATATTTTAAAAGTGTGAGACTTTTCATAGTTTGCAATTGCACTTTCGTATAGCAAGGTCACTGCAATATCATCAAGACCTTCAAGCAGAACTTTTTTCCAATGTGGCTCTATATGAAATGAGATTGGTACATTGTCTACCATGATTGATTGATTCTCTAGATCTATTTCAATTTCTGATTTTGTTGAAAACAATTGTTGCAGAACCTCATCTGAGACTCGAATTGGAAGAACTCCATTTTTGAAACAATTATTGTAAAATATATCAGCAAACGACGTAGAGATTATCACTCTAAAACCATAATCATCAAGCGCCCACACTGCATGCTCTCGACTAGAACCACAACCAAAATTATCTCTAGCAAGCAAGATCTTAGAGTCTTGGTACACAGGATCATTTAAGACAAAATCTTTTTTTGGAATCCCTTTCTCAAATCTCCAGTCATAAAACAAGTATTGACCAAACCCAGTTCTTTGAATTAGTTTTAGAAATTGTTTTGGCACTATCTGATCAGTATCAACATTTACTTTGTCAAGCGGAGTAGCTATGCTTTTTACTTTTTTGAATGGTTGCATTCTAGTTCAAATCCAATTCCCGTACATCGACAAAATGTCCATTTATTGCAGCTGCTGCTGCCATCACAGGGCTAACAAGATGTGTTCTTCCCCCAGTACCTTGTCTTCCTTCAAAGTTTCTATTTGAAGTACTTGCACACCTTTCTCCTGCTGCAAGAATATCTGGATTCATGCCAAGACACATACTACAGCCAGATTCTCGCCATTCAAATCCAGCATCTTTGAATATTTTATCAAGACCAATTTCTTCTGCATTTTTCTTTACAAGTTGAGACCCTGGTACCACCATTGCCCGTACTTGCGATGAAACTTTTTTCCCCTTTACAACTTTTGCTGCCTCCATCAAGTCTTCCAATCTGGAATTGGTACACGAGCCAATGAACACTCTATCAATTGTAATATCAGTAATTGCCATGCCAGATTTTAGATTCATATATTGAAGAGCTTTTTCTGCACCCTTTTCTTCTTCAGGATTTCCTTTTCCATATTCATCTGGAAATGGAACAGTGCCGGTTACATCAGTTGTCATTGCAGGATTTGTACCCCAGCTCACTTGAGGAGCAATGTCTTCTGCGCCAAGTGTAAAGGATTTATCAAATCGTGCTCCACTGTCAGTCTTCAAGTCTTCACGCCAGAGATTTACATATTCATCATAATTTTTTGGGGCATATTTTCTCCCGCTAAGATACTGGTATGTCTTTTCATCAGGTGCAATCAATCCAGCACGTGCTCCTGCCTCAATTGACATGTTACAAATGGTCATTCTCTGTTCCATTGTCAACTCTGATATTGTTTCGCCGCGATATTCAATTACAGTTCCTGTTCCCCCGGCAGTTCCAATTTTTTTAATAATTGAGAGGATAATGTCCTTTGCAGTTACAGCATGAGGATTTTTTCGTTTTCCCCGAATATTAATTTCAAAAGTTTTTGGTTTTTCCATCATTATACATTGAGTTGCCAATACATGTTCAACATCACTTGTACCTATTCCAAATGCAAGTGCCCCAAATGCACCGTGTGTAGAAGTATGACTGTCTCCACAAACAATAGTTGTTCCAGGAAGTGTTATACCTAATTCTGGACCTATGACATGCACTATACCTTGATTTGGACTGTGAATATCAAATAAAGTGATTCCAAATTCTTTGCAGTTTCTTTCTAGTGCTTTAATTTGAGTTGACGATGTTTGATCTAGAATGGGTAGTGACCTATCATTAGTAGGTACATTATGATCCATCGTGGCAAAAGTAAGATCAGTACGTCTTACGGTTCTTTTATTGAGACGTAAACCATCAAAGGCTTGTGGAGATGTAACTTCGTGAACAAGATGCCTATCCACATAAAGTAATGATCTTCCATTTTCTTCTACAACAATATGAGAATCCCAAATTTTCTCAAATAACGTCTTTGACATTTAGATTACCATAGTCAAGATAGGAGATATAATAGTATAAGATCCAAACTAGGGTTTGTAATTGAACAATCCACCGGCTTGTATTATTTTACCAATTAGTTCTGGAAAAGGCTTCATTTTGTAGGTCTTGTTCTTTGTCAGATTTTTAATCTCGTTTGTAGATATGTCAACTTCAAGCGAATCAGTATCTGAAATGTCTTTGTATGCACCCTCGTCTATCTCAATTGGAAGTAAAAAGGCGCCATCTACTGCATTCCTATAAAATATCCTTGCAAAAGACAGGGCCAAGACTGCCTTTATTCCAGAATAAGATAGCGCAATTGGTGCATGTTCCCTAGAAGAGCCGCATCCAAAGTTCTTTCCTGCAACTATGAAATCACCGGGCTTGACTCTCTTGTGAAAATCTTTATCCAATCCCTCCATGGCATGGGTTGCCAACTCTGCATAATCATGAATTTTTAGATATGGACCTGGCAAGATTACGTCAGTGTCTATGTTATCGCGTTCGTATTTTATTACAGAGCCCTTCATTTTAGGTCCCTCGGATCAGTTATTTTTCCCGTAACTGCAGATGCTGCTGCAACAAGAGGTGATGCAAGATATGTTTGTGATTCGACATGTCCCATTCTTCCAGGAAAGTTTCTATTTGTTGTACTGATACAAATTTCATCTTTTGCTAGAACACCCATGTGAGCGCCACAGCAAGCACCACATGTTGGAGGTCCTACAACAACTCCAGCATCCATGAAAATTTTCAACAGTCCAGTATCCATCGCTTTTCTAAATATCGACATTGCTGCAGGCAATATTTCAGTTCGTATCTTTACGGTTTTTCCTTTTAGGATTCTTGCTGCAGCTTGTAAATCTTCTAGTTTTGCTCCAGTGCATGAACCAATGTATGCCTTGTCAAGTTCTACAGAAGATAGATCTCTTGCAACAACGGTATTTTCAGGCGAAAATGGTTTTGCCACAATAGGTTCCATTTCAGAACCTTCATACTCGTAAATTTTTTCATATTGTGCATCTGCATCACCATGAACTTCATCATATTTTGTAACTCCTCTTTCTGCAAAATATTCTCTTAATTTTTGATCAGGTTCTACTATACCGCTTTTAGCGCCCGCTTCTGTTGTCATGTTTGTCAAGGTTAATCTACTTTCAACAGACATTTCCGATATGCCTGTTCCACCAAACTGCATAGTTTTGTATGCGGCTCCATCAGTTCCAATATCGCCAATTATTTTCAATATCAAATCTTTTGCCATCACATGATCTGGGAGTTTTCCATTTAGCTTGAAGAATAATGTCTCTGGCACCCTAAACCATATTTTCCCATTCAACAAGACATATGCAACATCTGTATGTCCAAGACCTGCTGCAAATGCACCAAGAGCCCCAGTAGTGTTTGTGTGAGAATCTCCTCCGACATAGACTTCACCTGGAAGCACCATTGCTTCTTCATGAGACAAAGTATGACAAATGCCATACTGACCCATACCATATTTGAAATGTTTCTTGATTCCAAATTGTTTTGTAAAATTTGTTAATAGTACAACATTCTGTGCAGATATCTTGTCAGCTGCAGGTACAAAATGGTCTTCTGCAACCCACACCCTATCAGGATTCCATACTTTGTCAATCACCATTCCTTTCTTTCGCAATTTTTCAAAGACTGCCAAGACTCCAGGTCCAGATACATCATGGACCATCACCTTATCCACATTGACAAAGACTACATCACCTGGTGAGACTTGGGTATTACCAGAAGCACGAGCTAGAATCTTTTCAGTAATGTTCAATAGTAAAAATTAACGTTGAAGAAATTAAAATGTTTGCAGAACGCTAAATAGTAATTACAATCTAAAAACAGACATGTCACTTACAGTTTTACCCATAAAATCCACATTGAAAAAAGAACTATTCTATTTGTTTGAGAGCATGGCATCAGATCTGGCAGATGCAAACATAGTTCCCCAAAATGGCGATGTCATTGTAATTTCAAGCAAGTATGTTGCAAATTCACAGGGAAGAGTTCTAGAATATAACAAGGTGATGCCTTCAGATGATGCAGAAAAAATTGCCAAGAGGTTTCGTATGAAACCCAACATTGCAGAGATAATTCTTAGAGAATCAGATACAATATTTGGTGGAATTCCAGGGTTTGTCATCACATCATCAGACAATATCATGGCACCAAATGCAGGTATAGACAAGTCTAATACAAAAAAAGGAACGCTAGTTTTGTATCCAAATGAACCATACCTAGGCGCAGAACATCTTAAAAGAAAATTTCTGTTAAAGTACAATGTTCATGTCGGAATAATCATTGCAGACAGCAGACTAATGCCTGGTAGAGTTGGAACTGTCGGAGTTGCAATAGCATGCTCGGGTATTGAACCTACATCGGATCTTCGTGGAGAAAAAGACTTGTACGGAAATGCTCTCAAGGTAACTTTTCAAGCAGTTGCAGATGATCTTGCATCCATTGCAAATCTAAAGATGGGCGAGGGTTCAGATGCAACGCCATGTGTATTAATTAGAAATTCAGATGCCAGGATTACTGATAGAAAGATAGGAGAAAATGAGATGGCAATTTCATATGAACAGTGTGTTTATGTTCGTGGACTAGGAATGAGAATTTAAAACAACTATAGTTTTAATAGGAGGTAAAATGGACGCCAAGCTATGGTAGAGTTTCTTACTAGATATCCCAAGACCATGTCTTTTCTTGACGGTAAGAACGACAAAGTCAAAGTGGATACAAAAGGAGTCGAGCAGCTTACCATAGTTGTAAAGAAAAGTGTGGAAGAAATGTTAAAGATTTTTTCCAATGAGGGTTTTACTCATGTAAAGTTTGAACACAAACAAGAAATGCAGATTGGCAGCGGCCTTTCATTGAAATTGAAAAAACCATGGGAGATGCACGTTAGGCTTTTAGAAATGAAAAAAGGTCTTGTTGCAATTCAAGCAGAAGTAGAGGTTTCACGTGACTATCTGCAACATCTTTTTTGTCAGAGAACTCCTGTGTTTTACGAGATAGAAACACTATTAAAAAAACACCAGATCGAATACAAGATTTGGAACGAACGAATAAGAAAGTATGTCAACACAGTCCTTGATAATTATAAAGTTAAACTTGCAACTCCAAGTTTTCCAGTATTGGCATGGAAGCCAATGGTATACGTAATTGCAACAATAGGTGTATTGTACATGTTCAAGTACATAATGACAATTTAGAGCATCATATAATAGACGAATTAAAAAATAAAATTACTTGATTTTTTCAGAATGGCATCTTACACGATAACTCGAGTTCATTACCCATGTCAGATTAGATGTTTTTATAAAAACAATAATCTACTTGTTTTCAAATAGTAAAAACTGGATATATTTTTTAGGTAATTTTGTTTCATAAAATTTAAATTTCTACTTTTCAATATTGTGTTGAAACGAAAACCGAACGTTCTACAAAACCAAGCCTAATCATAATATCATGTATGGTTATCATTGGAACACTTGCTATTTCGCATACACTTCAAGCCTCCGCTCAAGAATCCCCAATTCCAAATTGGGTAAAAGATACAGCAAAATGGTGGTCACAAGGCCAAACTACTGATTCAGATTTCTTGCAGACCATGCAATACTTGATAGATAATAACATTCTTCACATTCCAAGTTCTAGTCAGTATATCCAATCAAACTCAACTGTTGGCAATACATCAGGTGTTTCAAACAGTCAACTTGCCGCAAAACTAGACGACTTGCAGATCAAGTATAATTCCCTTCAAACAAAATACAATTTACTAGTTCAACAAGTAACAAGTCTTGGAGATCATTCATCAAATACAGAAGATAACAATGCTACAATATCTGCCGTTGCTGTAAGCCCAGTGATTCAAAGTGATGGTTTTTTTGAGACCACATCATATCAAGGAGCAGTACTCAAGATTACAGTAGATGTCAGAGACGGCACAGGACTTGTTTTAGTAAATACTGCTATTCCAACAGGAGTAGATTTTCAAACTTCAGCAAAGACAGCAGTAACAGTGGCTCATAATGTTACTGGAATTGATTTATCCAAGAAAGATGTTATCTTCTCAATCAGTACTGGAAATAATCAAAACTTGCAGGCAGTTGATGGAGGTAGTGCAGGGGGTGCCATGACGGTTCTCCTTATCTCAGACATACTTGATAAATCCATAAACAGTCAAGTATTGATGACAGGTACAATCCAGGCAGATGGAACAATAGGACCAATTGGTGCAGCAACAGAAAAAGCAGATGCTGCAGGACAATTTGGTGCAAAGATCTTTTTGGTTCCACAAGGACAGGGTGTAATGCAAGTTCAAACATGTAGTCAGTCAAATGAAGGTCCAGTCATGTATCAGACATGCACTACACAAGAAAAACTACTTTCTCCTGCAATGGAAAGCAAATACGGAATGAAAGTAATTGAGATAAACACCATCCAAGATGCGTTAAAGTATTTCAATTCATCTTAATAATTCACATTTGTGTCAGAAGTAATTTTATCAAAGAATTTTTCAGAGTGAACCTTTAATTAGAAATTTTCATTATTAGCTGTAAATGAGTATATCAAAACTTCCACTTTACTTGAAATTTTATGGTATTTCACCATGGGAATTAGAGGTTCTCTATAGTCTACTACATAATTTGTTCAATGTACAAGAAGATCCTAACGCAGAACAAGAAGAAGATTTTACAACCATGATAGATATTACATTTCCACTAGCGTTCAATGAAGTTTTTTTCAAACAGTTGGGAGTTGCTAGATGGGACAAGATGAAGGGCATCATAAAAGAGATGAAGAGACGAAGAGGAGGAGGAAAAAGTTTACGCGTATACATTAGATTCAATGCAAATCCAAGTATTTCATTTGTGATAGATCTTGATGAGAGGCATTCATTTGATACTGCTGTTGACAAGATAGATTTTGTGTTAGAATTATTACCATATCATCTCGACTCGAAGAAAATCCCAAAATCCATCACACAAATTGCATATCAATTCGATGATGCGTCTGGAAAATGGAAGATCACTGCCAATTCAGAAGATCAGACATATCACTTTACAGAAAATGAATGGAAGATTACTTGATTTCTTTTTCTAGAGGTTCCAGCATTGACTGTAATTCACGGTATTTTTTTTCAATAAAATCTATCGATTCATCCAATTTTTTGGATTTGCCATATTTGTATCGAATAAGTTCCCTATGTCTCCAAAAGTTTTTTCCTTCGCCAACAGATAGGGTACTAAAATAATCAGGGCCCTTTAGACTGTCAGGGATTTTTATATTATAAGGAAAAAGAAATTCTGCCATAAACCATTCATCACCATCAGGATAATCAGAGCCGGTATCGATATCAAAAAAAAGATGCAAAAGATTTGTCTGCATCAGCCCGTCATCCCTAATTGTAGGATGTTTTACATTTGATTTTTTAAAATCGAGTTTTACAAGATTTGGTTCGAAATACCCATCAATGATAGATTTCCGAAATATCTTGTTTACTTCTTCCAAATTCAAAGTAGAATTACTCTTTTTACGAAGATGCTAATAACTTATATCATTATTGGAAACGATTATCCAATGTTTCCACGGTATCACAAAATTTCCAATTAGATTTCTAGTTTATCAAGCATTTTAGATATGTCAGTTATTGACTTGCCAGCAGCAGAGATTTCTTGATATGCAGGAGGGTTTTCAAGATAGTTTGGAATTCGTCCTGCCATTCTTTCATCATATGATTGAGCGATATCATTTTTATAAAATATTCCAGTTGGAATCTTTGCATCCCATTCATTAGACTTTATCAGGGCTTGAGTTAGTTTTTCGTTTTCCTCTTGCGGTGAATCGATATGCACAACTGGATCATATCCCACATCTTCAAGTTTGTATATTCTTGGTCTTGGTCTATTTGTCATCTCATCAATGTTATCCATGCCTGAAAACCAATCCCTAGTATTGATATCATTGTAAGTTGGACATGGTTGCAATACATCAAGAAATGAAAGGCCCCTATGTTTTACTGCTGCAATTATCAAATCTTTGAGTTGTCGTACATCATATGCATAACCTCTTGCAACAAATGTAAATCCACTTGCAATAGCTAATGCAATTGGATTTACTGATTGGTTGACATTTGGTTCAGGAAGAGACTTGGTTTGTAATCCAAGCTTGAGTGTAGGAGATGCTTGTCCTTTGGTAAGGCCATACACTCCATTGTTAAAAATAAGATATGTCATATCGACGTTTCTTCTACCAGCTGCAACAAAATGTCCTGCTCCAATTCCCAATCCATCACCATCACCGCCTACTGCTACTACGGTCATCTCAGGATTTGCAAGCTTGGCACCTTGTGAAAATGGTAGCACTCTGCCATGCAAAGTATGAACACCATACACATTCAGATAATGTGAAGTTTTACCTGAGCATCCCACTCCAGAAAAAATTGCAGCCTTGTGTCGTGGAATCTCCATTTCTGCAAGAGCCATTTGAATTGCACTTACTATACCAAAATCTCCACAACCTGGACACCAGTCGTTGTGAACCTCTGTTTTGTAATCAGCTACATTAGACACCATATGTTAACACCTGTTTTTTCTCTGCCTTGTTGTCGATAATTTTTTTGATAGAATCAAAGAGTTCATTACAAGTCATTGGTCGTCCTGTGTATTTTAATATGTAATAGTCAACTTTTCTATCCAAGTATTCATTAAGTAATGATCCCATCTGTCCTGATTGATTTGCTTCGATATCAATTATTTTCTTGACCCCTGAAAGCAATGATTGGACATATTGAGTTGGAAATGGATGTAATAATTTAATTTGGATAAATCCCACCTTATAGCCCTCTTTATTGAGCATTTCAATGGCATCAAGAATTGGACCTTTTGTAGAGCCCCAACTAAGAATACAAAAGTCTGATATACCATAATTTATTGCCTGATCTTCTTTTGGAATTCTTTCTAATGCAAGTTCCATCTTGTGAGCACGTTTATCCATCTTGTAGATACGATTTTCTGGGTCTTCTGATATATGGCCAGCCTCATCACTTTCATCACCAGTATTCCAAAATATTCCATTTTCAAGTCCAAGTCTTGATCTTGGAGAGATTCCATCCGGAGAGGGTGTAAATCGTTGATATCCAGGTGCTTCGATTTTTTCTAAAAGTTTTCCGCGTTCTATTGTTATCTTTGTAGGATCAAATCTTTTCACGGTAGAAACTGTACTTGCAATAAATTTATCCATCATATGTATGACAGGTATTTGATAAATGTCAGCAAAGTTGAAACACTTTGCAGTGTCATAGAACCCCTCTTCTGTATCACCTGATGCATATACAATTCGTGGAAAGTCACCGTGTCCTGCATGTATTGCAAATTGTAAATCATCTTGTCCATGTCTTGTGGGAAGACCAGTAGAAGGGCCACTTCGTTGATACAATGTTACTACGATTGGAACTTCATTTATTCCAGCCCAACCAAGAGCTTCTGCCATAAGAGAAAAACCTGGACCTGATGTACTTGTTGAAGATCTAGCTCCTGTCAAAGATGCGCCAATAATCATACCAATTGCAGATATCTCATCTTCGGTTTGTACAACTAGTGTAGATCCAGGTCGATTATTTTCCACCTCAAAAATTTCATTTGATTCCAAAAATACACTTTCATCTGATGCAGGTGTGATTGGATAGTATGATTGAAATCTGCAACCACATGCAATCTTTCCAAGACTTGTAGATTGAAAACCTTGAGCCATTATAGTATGTTCTTCTTTTGGAATTTGTGATAGTTGATATCTGAATTTAGAATATTTTACAGTAGCAATATTGTAAGCATAATTTGCCGCAACTTTATTCATCTCTGCAATCTCGGCTTTTCTTGAAAATATCGAGCCAACAGATTTCAACAATGTTTCCGGTGGAAGTCCTAACAGCCCAATCGATATAGAGACGGCAAGAACATTCTGCATACGAAACATTCCACGTAGTTTTGGATTTTTGGTCTCATCAGATAGATTAGCCAAAATTTCTTTGAATGAGACAGGATAGAGAGTAATCCCTCTTTCTTTGGCATCGTCAAGGGATCCCTGAATGGTCAATGGTTTATTTTTTGATAAAAGATATTTTTTCAGACGTTCTTTGAATTGTGCATCAAGAGTATGAACTTCATCTATTTTTATTTCAGATAGATCAGTCTCATATACAATTGCGCCATCATTGAAGACCGCATCCGCATGTCGAAATAAGGTCTCAGCATCAAAGCCTACCAACATTGTAATTCCACTTACATTTGATCGAATTATTTTGTCAGAAACTCGAACTCCGAAATAACTATGTTCACCTTTAATATTAGAATAGTATTCTCTTTTTCCAAAGACTTTCAGACCACAGCCAGCACATGCACCAGCAAAGATATTTGCTGCAGTTTCAACACCGCCTCCTTGAGGACCACCAATAACCCAAGTGAAATCAATAGAGGACATGTTGGATCTAAACGCTCATCAAATATTAATAATGCTATAAATCCCAATACGAAAATTTATCCGCCTGTAGCTGCATCAAACAAAGCACATTCACATTTGTCTCTTTCACCACAAAATGGACAAACGCATACACATTTTTCGATAGGATTCCTACACTGTACACAAATAGCAAATTCTTCTTTGTGTTTCAATTGCATATTGATTATCAGGATTAATTATAAATGAGTTGTTGTGGTAAAACAAGGCAAATTCTGTGTTGAATCCTTACTTGTTATCATTTGATTTTTTACCAGAATACGCTTAAAATTGCCACATACTATAATAGAATAGTTGAAGATCCTACTTACACGAAAACTTCATGATTTTGCCATAAAGGAACTCAAAAGAAAATACGATGTAGAAATGTACACAGGAAGTATTCCGATACCAAAAAAATTGTTAATATCAAAAATCAAGAACAAGGATGGTCTAATTTGTTATCCTTATGACATTATAGATTCTGATGTGATAAATGCCGGAATCAATCTCAAGGCAATTTCCACATACAGTGTAGGTTATGACCACATCGATGTCAAGACTGCCTCAAGGAGAGGCATAGTTGTAGGATATACTCCAGAGGTATTGACTAGAGCCACAGCAGATCTTACCATGGCTTTGATGTTATCTCTTTTTAGAAGAACATCAGAGGGTGACAAACTGATTCGGGACAATAAATGGAGAACAATATTTGGTCCATACGAATTTCTTGGAACTGATTTGTACAAGAAAACTTTGGGCATATTTGGAATGGGACGAATAGGTAAAGCAGTGGCAAAAAGAGCATCAGGGTTTGAGATGAACATAGTATATCACAACAGAACTAGATTGTCAAAAAAAGAAGAAAGAGAGTTGGGAGTCAAATACACATCATTAGATAACATGTTTAGAATTAGTGATGTCATTAGTGTTCATACACCACATACCAAACAGACACATGAAATCGTGAATTTGAAATTATTGAATAAAATGAAAAAGACAGCATTTTTGATCAATACATCGCGTGGTAAGATAATAAATGAAAAAGATCTTGTCATTGCATTAAAAAGAAAGACGATTGCAGGAGCGGGTCTTGATGTATTTCAGAAGGAACCAATTGATTCTAAAAATCCAATTACAAAGATGAATAATGTCATATTAATGCCCCACAGTGGAAGTGCTACTGTAGAGACAAGAAAAAAAATGGCAGAAATTGCAATCAAGAATTTAATATTGGGACTCTCAGGTAGAACTCCAATCTACCAAGTCAAAACATAACTAGTCAAAACATAACTAGTCAAAACATTTACAGATCAAAGTTTAATCAAGTCATCAGGATTTACTTTGATACAACTAGTACCAACAGGTTTCAAACCAGTAAAACTAATTGTTCCTTGTGGAACTTTGCCTTCTTTTTGTAATAACTCTAATTTTTCTGTAAAAGTGGTTTTGTGTATATCACATGTTACTCCAACCATATATTCCCCATCATCAGATTTTACAGAAATTGCAAATTCTGGTGGCATCAGACAATCTCGTCCTTTTTTTCTAATAGAGCAACGTTCTGGAAACATGAATCTAGTTTTTTATTTTAGAATATTAATCTATAAAACATACTAGTTTTGCCATATAGAAGTGATTAAAGGCGCCGGGAGAGAGATTTGAACTCTCGAACCCTTGCGAGTACGCGCTTTATGGTATATCAATTTCCAGGCGCGCGCCCTACCAGGCTAGGCGACCCCGGCATCATTTCGCCAATCGTTTTCGTTGTGAAATCTACCATATATTACTGTAAGAGACAATCGTTTTACAAAGGAGATTTCAATGAAAACAAGAAATGCAGTAATAATTGAAAAAATTGCTACAAACTATGAACTATCAAGTACTAGATGTTAAAAGATCATTTCCTTGCACGAGATAACTGTCAACGGAGTTTAAGTTGAGAGCAGATTACGTCAATATGTTTATGGTAACAGATCGCTGTAGGACATTCCCATTGTCCAAAGATGCATTTGAAATTATTTTGTATCGTCCTTGATAGGTCTTGCTTCCATCTGTTTTTGTCTGATCCCATACAAAGTTTTTTTCTTCTTTAGGATCTAACTTGGAAATCACTTGAGCAGATATTGGAGAATAAATTACTGTGCCATCAAGTTGTGCAATTTTTAATCCATATGATGAATCTGCAAATGTAAGTGGTACTGTTCCCGAATTTATTATTCTAATATGGATTGATTCACCTGGATGATAGTTTATTTTTTCAGGAATAATAGTAAGAGATGGTCCATCAACATAGACAAGCGTAGGAATTTGATTTGCAATCTGTAAGAGATATGTTCCTAACAATCCAGCAGCTATCAGTCCTACCATGAAAAATATAGCTGCACCCTTTGGAATCAACTTGAAAAAGTTAGGTTTGATTCCTTTTTAATTGTTAACTACAGCCTTTGATCTCCAACTTTTTGGATATGTGTTTGGAGCCATGATAATTCTCTTTATCTTAAAGGCAAAACCTTTTGTGTTTTCAACAATTTCATCCTCATTCAGGGTTGCTTCTGCAAGAGCAACAATTTCTCCCTTTTGCGTGTATATTGCAACAAAATCTCCACTCTTTAGTCCAGGCGATATTTCAAGAATGCCAGGTATTGCAAGCTGTGCTCCATGACATAAAGCGTCTACTGCCGAGTCTCTTATTACAACAGATTTTATCTCACTCAAAGTAACTTCTATTGGCATCATTATTCTCCGTAGTTTAGTATCATCTCCATTTTCTTTCCACAGTGCATATGCATCAACTAGGTCATGCATTTTTACCAGATTAGAATCCTCATTAAAATGTCCCACCCTAGTTCTTCGGAGCTCAATCATGGTTGCACCCTCACTAAGAATCTCTCCCATGTCATAGAAAATTTTTCGAACATATGTTCCTGCTTCACATAAAATTCTAAGAAGCAAGAGTCTTTCTTTTTGTTCTATAACTTCGATTTCATATACATGTCTAATCCTAGTTTGTCTGGATACCGCAGACCTTTGTGGCGGTTTTTGAAATATCTTGCCTGTGAGTTGTTTGAGCACGTTACTCAGTTTTTCTTTTGGTGGAAGCGTATGCAGTCTTCCAAGAGCATGATATTCTTTTGGTCCAAGTAATAAAACTATGAGCGCCTTGGTAGCTTCTCCTAGTCCTATTGGCAACAATCCAGAAACTTGAGGATCAAGTGTTCCACTATGACCTGCTTTTGGAATATGCAATATTTTTTTTACCCAGGATACAGTTTCATGGCTTGTAGGACCATTTGGTTTGTCAAGCAGAATAAAGCCATATTCTAAAAGTTGTTCAATTGATCTTTTGTCATAATATGTACCATAGGCATCATTTGTGATGTCTTGGTCTACTACTCTAAGATTTTGTAATTGTTTGAGAGTCATAGTAATTTTTCACCGCATTTTTTGCTTGTTCCAGAACTTGGTCTGGCCCTAGATCATCAGTAGATATTATTGTATTAAACACAGATAGGTCCTCGCCAAAATTAAAACCATAAAGTTTGTGGTACAGAGTCTTATTTTCATCATATCGTTTTTTGACTATTTCAAGTGCATCGGGTATAGATATGTCATCTCTTGTTGTCATTCTTTTAGCACTATTTTCATGTGATCCTGCAAGCCAAATTTTCATGCCATCTTTAACTAACCAAGGCAATGTGTAGCTTGTTATGATGACATCTTCTGTCAAAAATATTTTTTTCAGTTTTTCATCCACCTCTTTATCAAATTCAGGATTTCCTTTTCGTATATTCAAAAAGTGCATTCCTTCTTCGGTATCCCAAAAATCATCCCTATCAGTTTTAAAGCCTTGATCGTTGGCCATTTCTTTTAACACATCACCTCCGCTCAAATATTTCAGATTGAATTTGTCACCCAGTCCTTTTGCTATAGTAGTCTTTCCAATGGCTGGTGGACCAGAAATTATTACTGAGCGGAGCAATTTAGCTTGTATCCATTGTAGTTTTTGTAATTCTCATTATGATACCACTAAAGGCAGCAGAAGAAAGGAAGTACCATGCCCAGAAATACAATTCGTTTACATGATGACAGATATCTGGATGTCCTGCAATTTGAGAATCTGCAACTTTGGCTGCAGTACAAGTCAATTCAAAAAATCCTCCAGGTATGAAGTTTAAGGATATTGGAGATATTGCAACAGTGTAGGAAAATAACGGAGGAAGTACAAAGTAGAATACAAGAATCAGTGGAAGAAAAGTAAACATCATTGGTCTCATGTTCATCTGCATTACTTCCATGTTCATCTTGTTCATGTATGCAGATTTTTTGTTAAGCTCGTCTGTTTTTGCTTGATCTTTTGACTTGAATGCTGCCATTCTTTCCTTTTGCCAAGCCCTAGTTTCCTTGAGTAATCTTTTGAGTTTTTCTTGATCAACCATCTTTCGTTTTATTATTGCATTAAGCAGGTTAAGGCCTACAGATATGCCCATTATACCAAATGCAGAAGGAATCATTCCTTTCACAATAGGATTTGCGCTACCTAATGGTCCTCTACTCAGACCAGGTATCTGAAGTACTATGGAATTGAGAAAACTAAGAAATATGCTATGTTCCATTGTTATACCCCATTGCTTTAAGAATACCTCTTGCCGCTTCATCAACTTTGCCTTCTGTGTTAAGAACCATCTTAATCGGAGAACCGCACAGTATTGAACAAGTAGATAGCATTGCGCTTGTAACATCGAGTTCTTTTTTTATTTCATCAATAGATACAATGTCTCTAGTTCTAGTCGTATCAGTCATTCTACGATTATAGATCTCTTCAGGTCGTGCAGTTATCATAATAAAACTATCAGGATTGAGAATTTCTAAAACATTGTGTGGAAGTCCAGGATAGAATCCCTCTTTTGTTGAGATGAATGCATGTGTATCCACAATTACTACATCATCATCAATAGAAGAGATAGTTCTTGCAGCCATTGATTGTAATTCTTTTTGTTCCTTGACAGAAAGTTTTCTGAGATCATCTCGATTTTGTACTCCTTTCTTTTTTGCTTCATCAAACATTACTGTTCCAAAAATTGATACACTTACCCTGATGTTTTTTTCTTTTAATAATTCCACTACTCGTGATACAACAGTGGTTTTTCCAACACCTGGAATTCCCACAATTATGACGCGCTTACTTTCTGCCAAGCAATGCACCCAGGGTAGGCATTACTTCCTCGACTCTTTCTCGAACAAGTAAATTGTAATAGTTAATCAAGATATCAACTGTTAACAACATTCCTGTTCCTGATCCAAATGTTCCCAGTACATCAGAAGTACCAGCTAACAATCCCAGTATGATAGAACCAATTATAGTAACAGATGGAATGTATTTTTGGAGTAGATTTTCAACAGGTTGGTTTGAACGTCTAAAGCCAGGAATTTGTACCTCAGCATCAAGCAAGTTCTTGGCTGCGCTCTTTGCAGAAAGACCTCCAAGTTCAATCCACAATCTACCAAATAAAACAACTATTCCAACCATGAATAAAATATACAAAACAGCTCTAGTTGGATCTAATGCAACAATATCAAGACCACGTGGTGCTGTAACATAGTAAAGTATACCTCCAGTAGGAGTGGATGGAGAGGTTGGATCAAACATTCCCAAGAAATTCATAAATGGATTTGCGTTTCGCGGGTTAAAGTTAGCCCACATGATTTGTCCTACAAATACAGCATTAGCAGTAAGTGCGGAAGCTAAAATTACTGGAATGTTGGATACATACATTAACTTGATTGGATATACTGCAGAAAATCCTCTGTATTTTGTAGATACAATAGGTATTTCGATCTTGATTCCTTGTGTATAGACAAGAATCAGTAAGACTCCAGCTGTTATGAGTAGACCAAATATACCAGGTAGTTGATTAGACCTGAAAAAGAGATTAGAAAAGTCATGTTGTAGCGCACCATGTATAATATTTGCAAATACACCCACTGGTCCTCCATCTCCTGCAGGTACTGGACTGAATAAACTCCAAACTACTTGTTGGGCCACACCGGCTGCAATAAACAAACTAATTCCACTACCAAGTCCCCATCCTTTTTGCACTAGTTCATCTAGTAACATGATTATCACAGATGCACCAATTAATTGTCCTATCAAAATGAAGATAGCTTCGTGATTTGGCATTCTCGGTCCATATACTGCCATTCCATACAAAGAAGACTCGGCTATGATTACAATGTAAGTAACAATCTTAGTTGCTGTTTGGTATAGTTCTCTGTCCTCTGGCTTTTTAAAATCGAGATGAAAAATCTCAGAACCTTTTAAAAGTTGCATCAAGAGTCCGGCAGTAACAATAGGTCCTATTCCAAGTTCTATCAGTGTACCTTGTTGTGAGGCAAAAATTACTCTGGCAAATGCGAGAAAGTCAAAGGACGGGGTAGATGCACCATACAAAGGAGTCTGGCCCATTATCATGTAGATGAATAATGCAATTCCACACCACATCAAACGGACTTGAAGTGAAATTTTCTTTTTCGGTTTTGGTACTTGTGGAATATAGACTTCAGCTTTTGAGATAATAGTTTTTAAAAAACCGGCAGAGGCTGTACCTTCTTCTGCTGTCAAGCTACTGCTTGCACCTCGCCACCAGATTGTTTTACCTTTTCTTCGGCGGAAGCAGAGAATTTTTCCACCTTAACAACATAAGCATTTTCAGTCTGTCCTCCTCCTAACAGCTTGTCATAGCCTAGTTCAGTAAGGTCTATCAATTTCTTTCCACCTTCCTGTTTTCCAGATTTTGCAAAGATATCATCCAAGTCTCTTACGCTGACCCATTTACGGACAAGATTTGGATGTGGTGGGTGAGTAGAATCATGGCCGAAATGTTTCGGATCAGTCATTAGCATTCTTATGAAATGATGTTTGTGTAAACCAGATTGACCAAGTCCTCCTTTGTGACCACTTGCTCTATGCTGACCTATTTGTCCCCAACCACAGTGTCTACTTCCTCGGTATTTTCTTGTTTTTCTAGCTCTTGTTGGCATGTTACATCATTAGCCTCACTTGTGCTAAAAGTTCTTTATGACTACCAAGAACTCCGCCTTCTCCATACATCTTCTTGGTGTTTCGTTTGAATCCATGTTTGGGTGGTGATAGAGCAAACCATGGCTTGAGTGGTTTTAATTTAGATAGTGTAACAGAACCTTCAGCAAGCGATTTTGCAAGTTCATCAGTATTTTTGAATCCTAATTGAGCCATATCTGCATCAGTAATCTTTTGATATCCACCCTTGCGCGCCTTTTTCTCCAACAATTCTTTTGTAGTGGATACATCAATTTCCTGCCATGATACATAGTGTTTAATTTTATCAAGCATTCCTTTTGTGTTATCTTTCTCTGGAATTATTGTAGCCCTGAATCTTTTATCCAAATTTAGAAGGTCCATTGTAGTGTTAGCCCAATAAGGAACATTGACAGTTCCCTTCATTCTAACTATTAAGAAAGCTTTACCCATATCTTCATTCAACCCTGACTAAATGTTTGTCTCAAACAGTCCAGAACAGCTCGTGATGTAGAAGTCATAGTGTTTGTTGACCCTGTACTTTTTGTCCATGCGTCCTTTAAACCGGCTAATTTTAAGAGATTTCTAATATTTCCACCTGCTACAAGACCAAGACCTCTTGGGCCTGGAATAACTTCCACTGTAACACTTCCGCCTCTTCCCCTGACTTTGAATGGAACTGAGTGATGTTGTTCACATCTACATTCCCAACTTCCACAACCAAGTTTTACTGGACTTACATTAAGATAAGCTTGATTTGTCGCCTTTTCAATTGCAATTCTCATTTGTTTTGATTTTCCTTGTCCTATTCCCAACCAACCATTTTCATCGCCTGCTGCAACGAGTGCTTTGAATCTAGTATACTCACCGTTGGTTGTTTGTTTTTGAACAATTCCAACATCTATTACTTCAGTTTTAATTCCTGGCAATAATTTTTTAATAATTCCAGCCTCTTGAATTCTATAACCATTTTCGTAAATTTCTTTCATCGATGTTATTTTATCAGTTGCCACTAGCGTCCCCAATTTTGTTCTTGGAGTCCATACTTGTTCTGGCTCTCTTCTTGGTGGTCTTGATCTTTGTTCTGTTCTACTCATTTGGATTTAACCTCATTATCTATTGCAGATTTTACTTTGTCAATTTCATTTGCAATTTTAAGATGCTTGCCACTAATCCTCTCTTCAGATGGAAAAGTTTCTGCGTCTGCTGGCACTTCTACGCCTGCATCTATTATTCCTTTCAATGCTGCTGCAATTCTTTGAGTATATTTTCTAGTACCAGTATAAAGTACAGCACTCTTAGTTCCACTTGCAAGTGCTTTCTTACCTGCCAGGTAACCAGTAAGATATGCTGCAGGTATACTCTTTCTAGATCCCTTCCATCCCTTATTTAGAAGCGATCGAGAATGTGCTGATGAAAGAACCTTGTCGCCTTCCATTTCAGGCTTGTGGATTTGTACAAGAGTATTTTCGTTAGATATCTGAACTGTGATAAAGTCTCGTCTACCCATAAGAAGATGTCTTCTTTTCTTATAGTTGGTCTTTTCATCCCTAGATCTACGTAATATTTGTGAATATGCCATCTGCTAAACCTATTTACAAAAAATTTTGGTGAAGCTCTTATAAACGTTAGACTCTGAGCAATGAAACCATCAATGCTTTTTGCGCGTGGAGTCTATTTTCTGCTTCATCCCATATTACAGATTGCGGACCATCTATTACGTCACCTGTAACCTCTTGGCCTCTTTTTGCAGGAAGACAATGCAAGAAAATTGCATCATGATTTGCTTTTTTCATCAAATTAGAGTTTACTTGAAAATGAGGTAGAAAGTCCTTTGTCCTATCTGTTGCTTGGTGATGAATTGAAACAAATGTGTCAGTTACCACAACATCCGCATTTTTTACTGCCAATACTGGATCGCTTAGTAATTGAATATCTATGGATTTTTTTGATTTTTTTATCACATCAGGATTTGGCTCGTACCCTTTGGGAGTTGCAATACTAATGTCAATAGATGTTTTTGCACACCCATAAATCATAGAATTACATACATTATTTCCATCTCCTATCCATGCAATTTTCAACCCCTGAAGCTTTTTCTTTTTCTCTTTAATTGTCATAAGATCTGCTAATATCTGACATGGGTGAAAAGAATCAGAGAGTCCATTTATTACAGGAACTGTAGAATTTTTTGCCAATATTTCTATCTCATCATGAGAATACACCCTAGCCATGATTACGTCAACGTATCTTGAGAGAGTTTTGGCAGTATCCTCTATTGTTTCACCACGTTTTAGCTGTAAATCATCTGCAGATAAATTAAGGGCATGTCCACCCAATTGAAACATTCCAGCTTCAAAGCTTACTCGTGTACGAGTAGAAGGCTTTTGAAAAATCATAGCAAGTGTTTTATTTTTTAAAAGAGGTTTTGAGATTCCTTTTTTCAAATCTTTTTTTATTTTTATAGCACTATCTATTATTCCAAGTAATTCATTTTTATTCAACTCATTTAGTGTGAGCAGATCTTTTGTTTTCACTTTCATTTCTTCATCCATCCAAATAACGAACGTTTCTTTATAGGCTTCTCATCGTTTGGCTCTTCCGTTTTTTCCGTTTCAGTTTTTAATTCAGATTTAGATTCTGTTTTTGGTTCATCTTTTTGTTTAGTTTTTGGTCGTCCTGCAGAAATCCACTGTCGAATATCAGATGCAAGTTTCCTTGCTTGGCCATCATTTTCTGGTGGTGGTACATCAAATAGATCAGAATATTTTTCAATATCTTTTGTAGATATCCCGGTAAATGGATCTTCAGATATTTCTTGTTCAGATGCTGGTTTTAGTTCAACTTTAGGTTCTGGTTTTAGTTCAACTTTAGGTTCTGGTTTTAGTTCAACTTTAGGTTCTGGTTTTAGTTCAACTTTAGGTTCTGGTTTTAGTTCAACTTTAGGTTCTGGTTT
>Ga0265338_10000305_pt1 | contig 88659 bp, 74 predicted proteins | sample 42126metaG_FD_193579 | JGI IMG/M metagenome (GOLD analysis project Ga0265338, IMG submission 193579) | Rhizosphere microbial communities from Carex aquatilis grown in University of Washington, Seatle, WA, United States - 4-21-26 metaG | ecosystem: Host-associated > Plants > Roots > Rhizosphere...
CCGGGGACGACACCTATTCATCCTCCTCCGCCAAGGCTGCGGAGGACGGGGGGGATTCAAACCAAATCCGACCAATTCAAACCACTTTTACATGCTGGACGACGGCGCGCAGAGGACTGCACGCCCTACCATTACTGGACAGTAATCTTCGCGTTGGTGGTGGCGATTTGGTTGGTGCCTTCGGGGGTGATGAAGCGGGAGTTGTCGATGCGGACGTCCTGGGCGTTGTAGATGCCGAAGGGTTTGTCGGCGGTGATGTTCACGTGGGAAAGGACGACATTGCTGATGGTCATTTCCGGGCGGCCCCAAATGAGGCCGGCGCGGTGTCCAGCAGAAGCGGTGGCGGTGATGTTGCTGAAAATGATGTCGCGATAGATGGGCGTGCGGGCGACGACGGCGTTGCTGGGGAAACCGGCGGCGATATCGGGCGTAAGATTGTTGAGGTCGCGATATTCGCGGTTGGTGGCCATGTAGGCGGCGTAGACCAGGATGGGGAAATTCACGTTGGTCATGCGGAGGTTGAGATAGGAAAGGTTGTGGAGGTAACCGCCGCGGTCGCGATCGGATTTGATGCGGATGCCGGCTTCGGTGTTGTTGAAGGTGCAGTTGATAACGGTGAAGTTGGACACGCCGGCGGAGGTGGGGCTGCCGATGGAAACGCCATGGCCGTAACCGTAGGTGCAATTGGTGATGAGGACGTCGGAGGTGCCGCCGCCGCAGGTGAAGTTGTCATCGCCAACGCTGACGTCGCAGTCCTGGATGAGGACGTTCTTGCCGCTGACATCGCAGGCATCGGTATTGTGGCCGGGGTTTACGGGATCGGTGGAGGGTGTGGCGCGAATGGTCACGCCGCGCACGGTGACATCGAGCGAGTGGCTGCTGATGGCGATGTGAAACATGGGCGAATTGGTGAGCGTGACCTTCTCGATGAGAATGCGGGTGCAGGTGGACAGCGCGATCATGCGCGGCCGACGGGCGCCGGCGACGCGCGCGTACGGCCACCAGGGTGTGCCCTGGCCGTCAATCATCCCCGGGCCGCTGATGGCGACATCGTGCAGGCTGGTGCCGCTGATGAAACTGCTGGGGTCGTCGGTGCCGCCGGGATATTTATCGAGGGGCAACATCCGCAGGGTGGCATTGGCGGCGAGATGCAAATTGATCTGGCTGCCGAGGCGAAGGGGGCCGCTCAAAAAGATGCCGGCGGGAACCTCAACGGTGCCTCCGCCGTTGGTGAGCGCAGCATCTATGGCCGCCTGGATAAAGGCGGTGTTCGTAGTCACGCCATCACCGAGCGCGCCGTAGTTGGTGATGCAGTAAACGCCAATCGGGATGACGGGCAAGGCGGGGTGAACGGTGGATTGGGCGTTGGCCACTGGTGTGCTGCAAAAGCTGGCTGACGCCAGAACGATGAACCCGACGACGTTTCGAAATTTAAACATGAATAATTTATGAATGATGGTTTAGTACAACCATTTCTCGATCTGGCCTTGCGAGCCGAGCGCGACACCCTGGCGGCGATATGCCCAGCACATGTAGCTGATGCTGACGAAGAAGGATGCGGGGACGCGGTTGGCGGCGCAGATCTTAACGCCGAGCAGGGTGGTCTTGCCGCCGAATCCCATGGGGCCGATACCAAGTTCGTTGGAGGTCTTCAAAATGTCCTGCTCGAGGGTGTCGAGCACGGGGTTGGGATTGCGGTCTTCGAGGCGGCGCAGGAATTGGGTCTTGCTGAGTTCGTAGCCGGTGGCGCGGTCGCCGCCGATGCAAACGCCGAGGATGCCGGGGCCGCAGCCTTTGCCCTGGGCCTGCAACACGGCATCGAGGATGACTTTGCGGCAGCCATCGAGGTCGCGATTGGCGTTGAGCTTCTCAATAGGGAGCGAGTATTGCGCACCGACATTTTCGCAGCCGCCACCTTTGAGGATGAGCTTCACGTGGATGTCCGGCGAGCGATGTTGATGAAAATGAAACGCGGGCGCGCCGGGACCGACATTGGTGCCATCGTTTTTGCCGGTGAGGGAATCGACGGAGTTCTGCCGGAGAAAGCCTTTTTTGGTGGCGAGCTTCACGGCTTCGCGGGCGGTCTCGGCGAAGGTGACCTGGTCGAAGCCGATAGGGCAATCCACGTAAAACAAAATGCTGCCGGTGTCCTGGCAGATGGGCTGGGACTTGGCTTTGGCGAGGGCGATGTTCTGGTCGATGATCTTGATAGCGTTGGCGGCGAGAGAGTTTTTCTTTTCCTGTTCGAGCGACGCGAGGATGGCCTGGTGCACGTCATCAGGAATCTCGGCGGACGTGCGGCGGATGAGCTCGACGAGGGAATTCTGCAAATCGGTCATAGACTGCTCCAGTGTAAGAGTTTTTGCGACCAGCGTCAAACCGTGAGGCGGACAGAGGATTATGGTGGCGCGTTACAGCACAAAGGAAAGGGCACCTGCGGCGGCTGCGAGCAGCCAGATGACCAATACCGCGCTGGTCTTGCTCAAACCCCGGCGCACGAGCCGATGGGAGAGATGATTATTGTCGCCGATATAAAATGGTCTGCCCAGGCGGGTGCGCAGGATGACGACCCAGGCCATGTCCGCGAGCGGGACGGCCAGGACCAGCAACGGTGTCAGCACAGCGAGTTTGTCCGAGGCATTTTTCACCGAATAGAAATGCGGCAATACGGCGAGCACGGCGAGCAGGTAACCGATGAGATGGCTGCCGGCGTCGCCGAGGAAAGCCGTGGCGCGGGGAAAATTGTAAGGCAAAAAACCGAGGAGCGCACCGCACGCGAGCAAGGCGATGAGCGCGACAAGATATTGTCCACTGCTGGCCGCGGAGACGCCGAAGTAAAACGCGCCGAGGGCGCCCAGGCCCGCGCACAACCCATTCATGTTGTCCATGAAGTTGAAGGCGTTGATGACCGTGAGTATCCACAGGATGGTGATGGCATAGCTGAAGACGATGTTGTGGACAAACAAGGTGACGCGCACGCCGGAGGCGGCGACGATGAGAGCGATGAAGATCTGCCCCGCAAACTTCGGGAGGGGGCGCATTTCAAACCGGTCGTCCCACCAGCCGAGCGCGACCATAGCCACGGCGCCGAACAGGATGGCTGCGAGTTCGATCTTCCGAGTTTCCAGGCCGTGGGTCAGCGCGGCGCTGTCGAATCCGCCGATATGACAACGCGCGACGATGACGGCGGCGAGGATTGGGATGAGAATCCCGGTGAGAACGGCCAATCCGCCGGCGAGTGGAATGGGAGACTCATGAATCTTACGATGGCCGGGGTCATCCACGTGGCCAGTGCGAATACACCATCGCCGCCAGGTGGGCAGGGACGCGAACGTCACAAGCAAAGCGCCGGCAAAAGCCGGCAGATAAACGTTATATGGAAAGGTCACGCGCGAATGCCGCGCTCGGCGGCCAATTTCTGGTAGAGACTATAGAGACTATCCACCATGCGTTCGACGCCAAAATGTTCGCGAACGAATTGCTGGCCGCGTTTGCCAAATTGTTCACGCAAAGCCGGATCGCCCGCGAGCCGCAACAGTTTTTCGGTAAGGCTTTTCAGGTCGCCGGGGCGGATGAGAAATCCGGTCTCGTTATCAAAACAGACTTCGCGCGCGCCGTCGCAATCATACGCGATGACCGGTTTAGCGGCCGCCAGTGCCTGGGGCAGGGCGCGCGGCAAACCTTCGCGGGTGGAAAGATGAACAAGCAAGTCCATGATGCCGACAAATTGTGGCACCTGTTCGGGCGGCACGAGGCCGGTGAAAACGAAATGCTTCTGCAAGCCAAGCTCAGCGGTTCGGCGTCCGAATCGTTCGCGCCATTCGCCGTCGCCGACCAGGAGAAACCTGATGCTCGGGTTTTGTTTCACCAGTTCCGGTGCGATGGAAAATAAATCATCATGACCCTTCAGCTTGAACAATCGGGCGATTTTGCCGATGACGATATCATCGGGCGACAAGCCGAGGCGACGCCGCAGTTCCAAATCGTTTTTCGCCGACAAAAGCGGTTCGAGCGGAAACCCGCTGAGCACTTTGGTGAATTGTTCGCGTTTGCCGATGCCGGCGGCAAGGTATTGCTCCGTCATCGCGTCGGCTACGGTGACAAAATGGGTCGTATGGCGGGCAGCGCGCCGTTCGGCGCCACGAAAGATCCAATTCGCGAGCGCGCCTTGAAATGTTCCGAACGAAGGGCCGTGAATAGTGTGGATGATGATAGGCACGCCTGCGCGTGCGGCGGCAGAACGGCCCAGGACGCCGGCTTTGCCGCTGTGCGTGTGGACGATTTGCGGTTTCGTCTGGCGGAAAATCTTCTCCAGATTGCGCAGCGCGAGAAAGTCTTTGACCGGGTGAACCGCACGCACCAGGTCGGGGACGATGAGCAGCGGGGAGCCCGGCTGGTTGAGAGTGACGTTCGCACCCAGACGATCCACCAGCGAACCTTCCGGTCCGATGGACGGGCCGGAGATGAGGTCCACTTCCAGGCCGGGCTTGTTTTGCAGGCCGAGAACAGAGGCGACGGTGTTTTCCTGGGCGCCGCCGACAATCAAACGGGTGATGACATGCGTGACACGCATTTCATGCGTCAGGGTTTTTCGCCCTTGAGCTCTTTTATACGCATGATCACATTCGTCGACTCCGGGGTAATATTGGCGGTATGGGCCAGGTATGCCTCGTAGTTTTTGATGGCGGCATTGGTGTCGTGCTGACGATAAGCGATTTCGGCCAGGCCGAAGTCAACCTGAAATCTATCCGGGAAAACTTTCTGAATCGTTTCGTAATCCTTTTTGGCAAGGTCAAGCTTACCCAACCGTAAATAGCTGATGGCCCGGTCAAGCATGGCGATATAATTGTTGTTTTCCAACGTCAGTACGTGGCTGAAGGCCAGGATCGCCGCATCCAAATCTCCCATTTGCATGTGAAGATAGCCTTTGTTGATGAGCATGCCGGTATCATCGGGATTGATGCGCAGGAGCCGGTCGGCGGCGATCAAAGCGTCCGCATAATTTTCAAAATCCATACTGACGTGCAACAGCGAGTTCAACAGATAGGCATTGTCCGGATTCTCGCGCAACGCGGTGGAGATCAGGTGTTCCGCATCTGAAGTTTTGTTTTGCAGGAAAAGCCCGGCGCTTTCCACGGCCAACAGGTCGGTTTGATTCGTGGAACTGAAATCTGCGACATGAGATCCGCTGCGGATTTCGGAAACCAATTTCAAGGCGTTTTCAGGCAACTTCACATGCAGGTACAATCTTGCCAGCAGCAACCGGGCATCAAAATTTTCTGGAGCGAGTTCGTTTACCCGGGTCAGCAGCAGGATCGGCTGCCGGATCAGGCCGCCATCGGCAAATAGCCTGGCCTCGACAAAACAAAAGGTAGGATCATCAAAGGGCCCATTTTGACTCATCACCTGAAGCCAACTGCTAAAACTCCCCCCCCCGAATCTGTCCTCGATGAATTTGGTGGATTCGATGGTGGGTTTCCGGCCTGCACGCAGAGTCTGGTTAACATGGTCATTGATAGCCACGACCACATTGTTGGGGCTCAATTGCTGTGCTTCGGTAAAATATTGATTCGCTTCATCCAAGCGATTTGCTTTTTGCAGCTCTACGCCCCAGTTGTCCAGCACTTGAGCATAGAGCGCACCGAGATAATCAGCGGTGATATTCGGCTCTGCCTTCAAATGGAGTTCATCCATGAAATAATTCCGGAAGACAAAATTAGTCGATGATGGAGGAGGCACGATGGCAGCAAACAGTGGAGGCAATGCAGTGCTTCGAGCTGTTTTCCAAAATTTGTCGTTTTCAGTTATGAGTGCATCGGTCAACGGCGGGGGTGAAATTTGTTTTGGATCGTATTTTTTCAGTTCGAAAGCGAGGCCGTGGGGGATAGCATAGAAGAATTCAAAGTAATATCCGAAGCTTGAATTCAAGTACCACACAGGATATTTCCCGGCGAGGTCGTTGACGGTATTCACGATTTCTGAATCTTCAATGAAAGTATCGCGCTTGGGATCCACTGTTTCGGTCCAGTTTGCCCCATAACGCATCTTAAGATATTTACGATATTGAGGCCACTTCATCGCATCCGTGTCGATCGCGATAATATTTTTCACACGACCTGCTTTTGCGAGGGCCGCCTCGGCGAGGCGCAGGCGGGTGACATCGTCACTGAGCACTACCGCATTCGGCGGAATGTTCTCCGTCAGCGACCGGGAATAATCGAGCATTGCGGAACTGTTGGTGATCCGGATGATGGAAGAATTTTTGTAAAACAAACCCGTTGTTGCAATTGCCAGGACCAGCCAGACCGCACAGTTTATCACAAAATTGACGTAGATGGGCCACCGGGGAGCGCGGCGGCGTTCCGGACGCTGGTCATGTTTGCTGAAGACAAGCAGGAAGTAACCGCTGAAATAACCAACGCTTAATGCCGCCAGATAGTAAAACGTAAGAAAGGGGATCATGGGATACATGAACCGGGCACCGAATTGGGGATCAAACGCGATCCACACGCAGGCTAGAAGAAAGAGGGCTTGGGCGATGTGAAATATAAGCGTTGTCAGGGCCACTCCCAGCGGGCTCGGGTCTCCGAAATACGATGGCCAGCGGATGCTCAGGAAAAAAATTGGAACCAACGAGGTGAGGCTGAGGAACAAAACGGTCTTTCGTGGTATCGAAAATAAAGCGATCTTTTGCCCAAGGATGTTTCCTTTCAAGCCCTGCCAGAAAGTAAGGGATACAGTATGCGAAAACATCTGCAACAATGGCAGCAAAAGATACAGTGAAAGCCCGGCCACCCCCAGAAGCGTCATCCGGATGAGAAAGCGAGTGTTAAAAAATTTCCAGCCCATCATCCAGATCAATGCCGTGATGAACAACGGGAAGAACCCGATCAGCGCCCAGTTATTTGTCATGCCCAGACCATAAATGACTGCGGAACGGGTCAGCCACGTTTCGCGCTGGTCGATCCGGTATTCCAATAGGCAGCGGACGAGGTAAGCGAACACCAGCAGATCGAACATCTCCGGCGACCCATTGGTGGCGTGGTCCCAAAACGTCAATTGTAAGCCGCACACGACAACCGCGAGTGCAAGGGGCAGCCAGGCAGATGAGATGGATAGGAGTCCAAAGGGGTTTTTAAGGTGTTGCCGCTGCGCGTCTGTCTTGTTGTGTGGCAATAGCGCGACCGACCGTGCCAGCAAACCCAGTGCGATTGCTGCGCACAGTGCGCTGAATAGATTCAATGCCACCGGGACCAATCCTGCCGACAGCCAGTGCAGAGGATAGGTGATGACCGAATACAAAGGGGCGTGCATATCCGGAACCCAATTCCAGCCATTGATCCTTGCCACGCTTTCAAGATTGAGAACCGATGCCCAGCGATTAAGGGTGGCCAGATAAAAGATAAACGCGGTAATACCGATAATCCACGGAAGGATGGTGCGGACGAAGTTTTTTCCGAAGTTTGATTCCTGTTCCATTTTATGCGGTTGGCAAAGCTGTCATCATTCCACGCCGTTTGGCAAGCCAGTTGTTTTGGTTTCCGGCAGGCCTTTATACCGTAGATCAGCCACGCACTCGACATGTTGAGTTTGCGGAAACATGTCCAAAGGCACAACTCTGACCAATTCATAGACCCCATCCGCGCATAATATGTTCAAGTCGCGCGCCATAGTCGCTGGATGGCAGGAAACATAGATAATCTGCGCCGGCTGCTTGTCCCGGAGCAATTGCAGCGTCTGAGGCAAACAACCTTTGCGCGGCGGATCTATCAGGACACTGGTTGCGCCGGCTGAAAATCGTTTAAGCAATTCCGGAAGGATATCCTCTACGTTTGCCGCAATGAATTCCCCGTTGTTACGATTGTGCAAAATCGCATTGTGTCGGGCGGATTTAATGGCGAGCTGGTCGAATTCCACCCCCGTGAACGATTCAACGGCGTCGGCCAGCTCAATCCCGAAGAATCCCACGCCGCAATACAGATCCACCAGATGCCGCGTGCCGCCGGCGCGCAGGTATTCCCGGACGGTTTCCACCAGTTTGGGCAGCAGGAAGAAATTATTCTGGAAAAAAGAATCTCGCGGCACGTCCCAGTTCTCCGGTTGTACCCGTAACACTACTTTGATACCGCCTTTCGGCGGTGGATGCGCACGAACGTGGGTAATCTGCTCATTCAACGCCGGTTCAGCGATTTGGCACGCCTCGATGTCTTCGACCAGGCCGCAATCCCAGCGAACGAAGCCGATGTTCAATTTCTGCTCAGGCTTGTTCCACTGGCTGCGGATCATAATGCGGTTGCGATAACCATAAGGCTGGGGACACGGCACCACCCGGGCAACGCGTTCCGCGGAAATCTTCCCGACGCGCTCAAACAGGTCCGCGATCTGCTTGTGTTTTACCCGCAACTGCTCTTCGTAGGCAATGTGCTGATATTGGCAGCCACCGCAAGCGGCAAAGTAAGGGCAGGGGGGCAGCACGCGTTTCGGCGATGGATTGACCACTTGCAAGGGTTTGGCCCGGGCAAAGTTTTTTTTGACCTCCGTGACCTCCACCGCGATATCTTCTCCGGCGATCGTGAAGGGAACAAACACGACGAAATCATCCACTCGTGCCACGCCCTCGCCGCCAAAAGCGATGTCATGGATCGTCACCGTTAATTTGTCGCCGACGCTTAAAGCCATTTGGTAAGTTTAGAAAACTACAGTGGATCAAAAAAGAATTTTCGTGTTCATTCCGGTCCGGCATGGTTAATTCTTCGTGTGAGACTGCTATTCATTGGCGATATCGTCGGCCAACCGGGACGTTTGGCGGTAAAGACCCTTTTGCCGAAATTGCGCGAAAAGCATGCGCTCGATTTTGTCGTCGCCAACGGCGAAAATTCCGCCGGGGGCAGCGGCATCACGCCGAAAACGGCAGAAGAGATATTTTCTGCAGGGGTGGATGTCATCACCAGTGGCGACCATCTTTGGGACCAGAAAGAAGTCGTAGAGTTGCTCGAGAACGAAAAACGCTTTTTGCGTCCGCTCAACTACCCGATGGGCACTCCAGGGCAGGGGTTTGGTGTGTTTAAACGCGGTTCGGTTTCGATTGGGGTGATGAATTTTCAGGGGCGTACGTTCATGCCGCCGTTAGAAAACCCGTTTCTCCTGGCGTTGGAGGAAGTCAAACGATTGCGAGAACAGGCCAGAATCATCTTCGTGGATTTTCACGCGGAGGCGACCTCGGAAAAGATCGCCTTTGCGCGGATGCTCGATGGACAGGTGAGTGCCGTGGTGGGCACTCATACGCACGTGCAGACGGCGGATGACCAGATTTTTCCCGGCGGCACGGCGTATTTGAGTGACGTGGGTTTTACCGGCCCGCATGAAAGCGTACTCGGCCGCGAGATCGAACCGGTCATAAAAAAATTTCTTACGTCAATGCCACAACGGTTTGATGTCGCCAGGAATAACGTATTGCTGCATGCGGTGATGATTGACATTGACGAGGCGACCGGTCGGGCCCGCACAATAAAACGGCTGTCTGAATCGGTGTGAACCAACCGGCGGGGCGGACGCTGACTGGTTGTAACGAATCACTTCTCCGGGCTTAATTTTGACGGAGTTTCCCGAAGCGGACGGAAATTTCCTTCCTCGCAGCAGACAACGAAACCTTCAGTGACGGATTTTAGCTCCTCCCACCGCGCACGGATGATCCTGGCTTCGCGTTCGGTGATATGGTTGTCGGCAGCGGCGGTTGCGACGACCTGGAGCAGGTCGGCAAATTCTTGGACGATCTGGTTGGTAGCAGGGATGAGATATTCAGGCTGGGGCTTGCCGGTCTTGGGGTTCGTGATGAAAAATCCCCCGGCACGCTGGCAGATCCACTGTACGAGTCTGGGATCGCTGGTGCATCGCAACAGCGCCTCGATGCGGTCTAGCGGATTGACGACGCCGCTATGGTTCGGGCTGTCGTCCGGCTCGGCCCACTTGTAGATCATGGAGAGGGACAGATTTAGGTCTTCCGCGATCTGTTTGGCGTTGCATTTTTTGAAGACTTCCCGGAGCAGTTCGTGCGATTGCATGGGCATTAGGTTTCCAGATTCGGGGTTCAAGACAAGCGTTAAGTCCGGGGGTGAAAATAGTTGCGGAATTGATTGGTTAAGTCGACTCTTAGTAGGTAACTTACAGTTCAATATGAGGAGCACTAGCACTAAATCACCGCGCGCGCCGAAGAACCGTTTAAGTCCGCTGGCGACCGGGCAAGTCTGGCGGATGGATGGAATGAACCTGGAAGTCGGGCTCGTGGGAACCATTCTGGTGCATTACAAACTGGGCAAGCCCAAAGCAGTGCGGGTGCCGAACTCTCTCGCCTCCAAGACCACCGTGGAAAAATTTCTGAAGAAGAAAAAAGCGGTTTTGGTCAAGAAATGACCCTTCGGCCGTGCCTGCGGCCTATTTGTCAGCGACATCGCCCGGTTCGGACTTCGGCGAGACGAACATGATGGTGCCCTTGAGCAATAGCCACGCGCCATACAATCCGATCAAGAAGGCTATGCCTAGCAACTTGATTGAAACCATTCCGATTTGGTGAAAGACGACAAGCGCCACAAGGGGCACGCACATTAGCGGAACGCTCGTGATCATTTTACCCATGCCATTTTTTCGAATGGTGGCCGCTCGTTCCCGGAACATCACTTCTGACATCCTTCGTGCTTCATCGATGGGAATTCCGTTCATCATCATGAATTTGATGACCTCATCAGGCGAATCGCCCCAAAAGACCTTAGCTCTGGCTTCGTGCTCAACCTGAACAGGCTCCATTTGTGGAATTCCGGCGGCATTTCTTCGGACTGGTGTGGACGGTGATGATAGTGGTGGAGGCGGAGGCTGTGTTGGGTGAATGGAAAACGGTAGCGGAGCGGACGCAGGTTGGGCAGGGAGGCTTTGGGCTATGGCGAGATTGGCGGCGGCAGTGCCGTCGGTCCCGCAAATAGGGCAGGCCACTGGATGCGGCATGGTTCCCGCAGCCGCGTCGACTTCAAATGCATACTTTTGTCCGCAGCCACACTGGATCTTGATCGGAATCATACGCGCCCTTGTTCCGCTCAAACCGGATCAAACCGCTTTATGCGGCTGGGTTGGTTTGAGTAATGCGGTTTTATTTCAGTGCGTCCGGTCTGTCAACCTCAATCCAGCCAAAACCTCCGTCTTCAAACGTCAGTTGCCCGTCTTGGACTTGACGAGGGCACACTCCTTGTCAGCTTCCGGCTTGGAATCGGTCACCCATTTCCGAAGGTCTTCGGGATAATTTTTCATCCGGTCGGGCGCGAGCATGATGGTGTAGTTCTGTTTGATATTCGAGACAAGCGGGGCGGCATCATTCCAGTTCTTTTGTTCAACCAGATACTTCAGGAAATGCACATTGACCCACAGTTGCGCGAAATTGGATTCATCCCAGGGACATTCGGTGGTAAAGCTATCGCCACGATTCGCATCGGGATTGATCTTTGATTGTACTTCCTCAAAATGGGCCTTCCATTTCAGGATATCCGCGTGTTTGGGATATTTCTTCAAGAGATCATCGATGCGGCGCAACGCAATGGCGAGGTCGACGCCGATGCGCCCTTCGGGCTGATGCTGTTTGAGCGCGATTTCCAACATCATCGCGTCATACTTGGTCCACCAGTAATCCTGCGAATTGAGATCGCCACTGGTGACCTCCGCGTCGTTGCTGTCATATAGTCCCACCACTGCCGGGGCGTTTGGAATAGATCGCGCGAACACTGAACCTGGTGACGCGCCGAACATGAGTGTGGTACCAATGATGGTCAGGGGTAGAATCCGTGATGTTTTCATAGTTAGCCTGGCGTTTGATTGTGGGTATGGGCTGCTCCTCGCGAAAAACTCGCACGACTTGGCATTCTGCGCAAGGGCTGGAAATGAGGTGCTAAAAAGAGGGGAGATATTGCGAAAGGGATCAGCGTGACTGGAGAATCTTCTTTGCAGATCGTTTCACGGCTTCGGCCAATTCGTCCGGCTTCAAGACTTTTGCGTCGCCGCCCCAACTGAGAATCCAGCGCTCAATCTCGACCAGGCTCGATAATTTCAAACTCAATTGCAGGCTGCCATCTTTCAGTTCCCGGATCTCCTGCGACTGATGCCATTTCTTCTCGCGGATCAAGTCGGCGACCCGGCGTTCGAACCGGATGACGACTTCATGCACCTCCTTGCCGGAATGGACACCGAAACTGTCTCGCAACCTTTCTTCCAGGGAAAATTTTTGCGGGCGTGGGAATATCCGGCCGGTTTGTTTGGCGGACTGGATCCGTGCCGGGACAAATGTGCGGATGTCTTCCCGGTCGTGATCGTAGGCGAAGAGATACCATTCGCCGTTGATATTGGCGAGGTGGTACGGGTCAATGAGACGGGTTTCGGTTTGCTTGCTGCCCGGCTTGCGATAGGTCAATTCAAGCTGCCGCCGGTGCGCTGTGGCCTTGGTGAGGACATCAAAAATCTGCAGGTCGAGGACGGGTTCAGCGCGCGTCCGGAAGGAAATGGTCTGGTGCAGTTCGGCGATATTAAGCGAGATAGTGTCCGGCAGGGACTGCTCCATCTTTGTGATCGCGGAGAGCAGCGGCTTCTCGAAAGTGGTGCCGCGGTATTGTTGCAATGCTTTCTCTGCGATCACCAGGGCGAACAATTCGCCTTCCGTGATCTGCATCGTGGGAAAGGCATTCACCTCCTCGGTGTAAACAAAACCGGCGCGGCTGAAATCGTACTTGATAGGCAGCTTCATCCGGTCGCGCATGAATTCAATGTCGCGATGGACGGATTTGGTGCTGACTTCGAGCTCGCGGGCGAGCGCGGTGGCGTTGGGAAATTTTCCGGACTGGATCGCCTGGTGGATGCGCAGCATCCGCTCAAGCGGCGGACGCGATTGCAGTTCAGTTGCGGGCGGCGAGCTTTGTCGGTTCATTCAAACCAGCAATAGCCGAATCATGCAACACCGGCAATCCATCAATCTTATTCTTGGTGCGTCCGGCGCGCAAAAAGACGATGCGTTGAAAACCACAGTCGCGCATGACGGCTTCCCAATCCTTGAACAAAGCCTTTTCCTGTTCCGGTGAGTACATATAGCCAAGCACGATCGCGGCACAGCCGTGTTCTGTCACCCGTTGTTTCACTTCGCTGGCGATATTGGCCCGGGTGAAAATGGTAAGGAACGGTCCTTCGTGGGCGTCCGGCCGTTTCATGTAGATGGTGTCAGGGCGATAATACTCGAGGACGAGATTGGCGGATTTCGCTTCGTGAAATGGCAGGCAATGGCTGTCATCCACCTGGTTCATCGGTTTGGGGTCAAGTTTGGGACTGGTGCAAGCGGTGGCGAACAACAGGGCAAGAACCGGAACTGACTGCAAAAACTGGTACGACTTCATACTATTCTATCGGCAACCATTCGGTCGCACTTGAGAAAAGAATAGCGGTATTTATGCCAAGCAATACTGCAAAAGTCTTACACAGAATATCTTAGGGGAAATAAAAAAGCCGTGCGGAAAGCACGGCCCTGGTTGTCATAAATTGTTACAACATCTGTCCCGCCACAGGACTTCAAGAACCCTTTTCCAACTTCGTCAATAGCTCGGCGTTCGTCTTATGTTTTTTGCAAGCGGCCAGGAGGGTTTCCATCGCTTCGATGGGGTTCAAGTCCACCATCATGCGGCGCAGTTTGCGCACGGCTTCGATCTGCGTCGGCGAGAACAATTTCTCTTCTTTGCGCGTGCCGCTGCGGGGAATATCAATGGCCGGAAACAACCGCCGGTCGGACAACTTGCGGTCCAAAATCAATTCCATGTTACCTGTGCCCTTGAATTCCTGGAAGATCAGCTCGTCCATGCGCGAACCCGTGTCCACCAGCGCCGTGGCGAGAATGGTCAACGAGCCGCCTTCCTCGATCTTGCGGGCCGAGGCGAACATCTTGCGCGGAATCTCCAGCGCGCGCGCATCCACACCGCCGGTCATCGTGCGACCGCTGCCGCCGTGCACGCTGTTATAGGCACGCGCCACGCGGGTGATGGAATCCAGCAATACAAAAACGTCCTTGCCCGATTCCACCATGCGTCGGCAACGCTCGATCATGAAGCGCGACAACCGCACGTGCGTTTCCAGGTCCTGGTCGTTCGACGAGGCCACCACTTCCGCCTTCACCGAACGTTGAAAATCAGTCACTTCTTCCGGCCGCTCATCGATCAGTAACACCAGCACGTGCACTTCCGGATGGTTTTCCGTCACCGCATTGGCGATTTGCTTAAGAATCGTGGTCTTGCCCGTGCGCGGCGGCGCTACGATCAATCCGCGCGTCCCCTTGCCGATGGGCGTCACCAGGTCGATGATGCGCGTCTCCATGACCTCCGACGACGTTTCCAGCCGGAATTTCTCGATCGGGTCAATCGTGGTCAGGTTTTCGAACCGCACCGCCTTGGTGTATTGGTCAAACGTCATTCCATTGACCGCTTCCACGGATTTCAACTGCGGGCTGTTGCCGCGATGGGGCGGTTGGGTGGTGCCCACGACATGGCTGCCTTCGCGCAGGAAATTGCGTTTGATCGTATCCGGCGTCACGAAGATGTCCGTGGGCTTGGGATGAAAATGGTTTTGGGCCGTGCGGAGGAATCCGAATCCTTTTTCGGATATCTCAAGATAACCTGCGCCCTGGTCTGTGCCGTTTTCGGCACCCGGTTTGTTGTTTATCATACGAATTTATGTAACGTCAAGAGTCTGAAAATAAGCCCCGAAAACTGCGTTGAGCTTTGAATTTTGGGAAGCTACACACGGTTTAGATCCAACCGCCCGTGTGGCAATGCACCCTTGACAAGCTGCTAATTACGGCCAAAACCGCCCTAATGCAACTATTATTTCAATTTTTAAATGCCCTTAGGCCCAATTCCTTCAATATCATCATCTTTTCGGCGTTTATTTAAGTGTTTAAAGCTCCGTGTCGCCACTGCCGCCGACGCAATGAACGGAAATCCTAGTAGCACATAGGCCCACAAAGTCCCTGCGTTTGGCCCATCCGTAGGGCCACAAATGCCCAGACCGATGACGCCGGTGGCAAAGGCCAGAATGACACCCAGAACCGCGCATACACAAAAGGTGACCACTCCCGCCACCATGGCGCCAAACACACCAAAGACAAGATGGGGATGTACCTCGTTTTTCACAGATTGACGGTTGTTCGTTTGGTCATTCACTTTTCGCGGCGGGCAGGGGACTGCCCGCCCTGCCTCATGAGACGCATGAGGTACATCGTCCGTTCATTGCAGAATGGTTGCAATCCGCCATTCATAATGGCCTGCGGGCTGCCCGCTTAGCCGCCCACTTCCGCCCGCGCTTCCGCGGCCAGCGCCGTACTCAGATAGCGTTCGCCCGTGGAAGGCGCAATCGTCACAATCAACTTGCCCTTGTTCTCCGGGCGCTTCGCCACTTCGATCGCCGCCGTCACGTTCGCGCCGGTCGAGATACCGCACAAGATTCCTTCCTCCTTCGCCAAACGTCGCGCCATCGCAAAAGCATCATCGTTCGAGACCAGAATGGATTCCGAGATTTGTGGATGCCCGCTCGCGTCCTTCAGGTGAAGATTTTTGGGGATGAACCCCGCGCCCAAACCCTGGATCTTATGCGGACCGGGCTTCAACGGCTGGCCGGCCAGCGTTTGCGAGATCACCGGCGAATCTTTCGGATCAACCGCAATCGCTATGAACGACGGCTTGCGCGGCTTGATGACCTCCACGCAACCCGTGATCGTGCCCCCCGTACCCACGCCCGCCACCAGAATATCCACTTTGCCGTCCGTGTCCGCCCAGATCTCCTCCGCAGTCGTTTTGCGATGGATCTCCACGTTGGCCGGATTATCAAATTGTTGCGGCACCCATGAGTTCGGCGTTTCCTTCGCCAGCTGTTCCGCCTTGGCGATCGCCCCCTTCATGCCTTCGCTGCCCGGCGTGAGCACCAGCTTCGCGCCCAACATCGCCAGCAACGTGCGCCGTTCCAGCGACATCGTCTCCGGCATCGTGAGGATGATCTTATAACCCTTCGCCGCCGCCACAAACGCCAGCGCAATTCCCGTATTGCCGCTCGTCGGTTCGATGATCGTCGTGTTCTTGTTCAACACCCCGCGCTTTTCCGCGTCCTCGATCATCGCCATCCCGATGCGGTCCTTCACGCTCGAGAGCGGATTGAAAAATTCGCACTTCAGCAAAATAGTGGCCGGCAGACCCGCCGTGACATGGTTCAGTTTGACCAATGGCGTACGCCCAACGGTTTCGATGATGTTATTGTAAATTTTTCCCATAAATTTTTCTCTCTCCAGTTTCGGTTGGTTACCGGCAATTAAATTGGGCTTAACCCCGCTGACCGGCAAGTTTTTTTCTTTCCGACTCGTCCTCGGCCTCACGTTCGCATCGTCCTCGAATTTGCATGTCCTTGGTTTTCCCTCCACCCCCCCCACTAATTCCTTAAAATATCTTAAAACAGTCCGAATCAGTTGGAACTGGGGGACGAGACAGTGTCGAGCCTTTTTATATCCGTAGCCGCCGACGTGAGTCGGCGCTGATATATCAGCCCTCCACCCTCGACTGGTTGGAATTGGTTGGAATCGGTTGGAATTTCCTGATTCCTGCGTTCTTTCGCATCGCGCAAAGCGTCGTGGACTGCGCCAGTCCCCTCGCGCTTTCCCCAGCCAAACACCTGCTTGCCACGTTCCATGTCGCGCACCATTCCTGGCTGGATACGCGACTCCTGAAAAATAAATTCCCCTTTGAATAACCTTGAATAGCCTTGAATCGTGCTCAGCTCCATTCGCGTTTTTTAGTAATTCAGGTGTTATTATCGTCACTATTGTCCTCATTGTCATCACTGGGGGAAATAAGTTTGGGTAGGACGCGCAATCCCCTGCGCGCCGCGGCGGGGTACCGATTCCCGAAGCCGCGACATCTCGCCACCCGCCACCTGCATCCCGCATCATTTCTTTTTCTATCATCCCTCCATTTTACCACCCCTCCGCCACCTTGTAATCCCGACCGTCGCGAAGTCGGTACGATTTTTTAAAAAAGTTTTAACATTTCTAAACCATTAAACAAAAGCCAGATACGCCGTCATTTCACCTCAAAATCCCCTCCAAATCGAAAATTGTGCTCACTTTTTTTCGCTGAGTCCCGCATCGCCATGACCGCACCGTAATTTTTTGCTGAAGCAGAGCAGAAGTCACGACACGTCGGGATAGCGGGCGGTCTATGACCGCCGTCCCACCGGAATTAAATTCTTCATTCTGCCTTCACACTTCATTCACGCCTCGCCCAAACAACCTTGCCTTCCCGCCAACACCGGCTTTAAATGCCCGTGTGAATGCTCCACTAGACTAATCGACCGACTACTGGGCCTAGTGCTTCTTATTTGGTCTGATATCTGTTGAACGCATTGTACGCATGTCCTCTTACGACACAGCCAAGCAGATTATCCGACGAGTTTATCCGTCGGCTGTTTTCCGTCCACAGCCGCCCACCGATTGGAAGGGGGAGTTCCAGCTTCCTGACGCAGTCGCAGAGTATTTCACTGAGTTTGGTCCTGTCGACGTCACAATACGGGGTTACGGCAACCCCTATTTCCTTCCCAGCCTCGCAGGTCTTTGGTCCCGTCAAATTGGTTACCGCATCCACGGTCACACCCACGAGCACATTGAGGACTGGAACGATGATTGGTTGGTGATTGCCGATGAGGGTGCTGATCCTTTTATCTTTTCCAGGTCTCAAGGCACCATCCTACACGCATATCATGGAGAGGGAGTTTGGGAGCCACACGAGATGTTTGATAGCCTGGCGGAGATGGCAATGACTTTTGCCATCATCGGCGATATCGTTGCGTCGGCCGGGCGGTCGCTCACCGATGATGATTCAATGATTCTCGACAAATATCGAGACGAGGCCCGGAGACGTATTGCGGAGTTCTCCGGCTCAAATGACAAAGCTGGGGCAATATTATCCCGTCTTGGATGGGGCTGATGCACCATTTAAGTGACGAGACATGACCTATACTTTATCATGAACACGCCAATGCGCTCACTTCTCACCTTAGCCGTGCTAACGGCCACGCTCTCGACTTCCCCTTCGTTCGCCGCGCCAGCCGCTGTCACCAACAGCCCGGCAACTCTCTCGAAAGTGGTCCTCCAACATGAGGACGGAACCGACCGCCACTGGCTCATCAAGTCCAACGCACTCATTATCGAGGAGCATTATCTGACTGGCGACCTTCACGTGATGGTTCGGTATCCCAATGGAGTCCGCACGCCTCAGGTCGACGCGCCGCCCAAGGATTTGGATGCCAATGTGGAATCCATTGCCACCGTGTTCTGGTCGAACGGAAAACGCATGTCTCTCACGCCGATGATTGGTGGAAAGCCGAATGGCCAGGACTTTGTCTGGTGGCCGGGCGGCCAGCTTGCCCGCGAGGCCCATTTCGCGATGGGCGACCCAACGGGCGTCTGGAAATTCTATGACCAGCAGGGCAAATCGGTCGGCGAAGGCACTTTTAAAAATGGCAAGCCCGCCGACGGCATCTTCATCGGAGAGGACAGCGCTGGGGGCGACTTCTTTTTAACCGATTATCCGATAAGAAAGAAGCGCTACGAGAACGGCGTCGTAAAAGAGCGAGAAGTGTTCTTGAGAAGGTTAAACATGCAATGAGAGAGTGGGGTCAATAAATCGCGGCAGGCAGTGCAGGATCGCAGGTAACCGTGAGGTCCCGAATGCTTTCGGGATTCCGTTTGGCCACACGAATCTCGCGAAGCGTTTGGAGTGCGTGCGCTTCAGCGCCGCTTTGGCAACTCATCACTCGTCACTTACTCAACAACCTTGCCTTCCCGCCAACCTCGGCTTTAAATCCCCATGTGGATGCTCCCACTGGACCTATCACTTGGCCACCAGACCTAATATCTGTTGGGTAGCGGATTGCACGTTGATTATGAAACCACGAGACCTATTCAAGTTGGCAGTCCGAATCCTTGGACTGATTTTTCTCTATCATGGTTTGTCGTCTGTCCCGGTTCTTTTTCAAGGTATATTTGGTAGTACCAGCAATGCGATTGGTTTTATCTTTATGATTGGCTGGCCGTTGATAGTCGGCTTTAGTTTGCTAAAATTCGCGCCAATGTTTACCGAGTTTTTTTATCCGAAATCAGAGGATTGATGCCGGATCATGCGTTGTAGTTAACGCCGACTGCCCCTTGAGTTTTTTTGATGAGGTTGGCAACCTGCATTAAGCACTCATGAAAAACCGCACACTTTCAAAAGTCCTGGTGATAGCCGCCATTCTCATTGGCGTTTGTTCCGCAAGGAGCCAGTCCGTTGCCATCGAGCCGGGCATCGCCGTTGGCCCTGTGCATTCAGGCATGACCATTCAACAGGTCGCCACTACACTGGGTAAGCCGGACCAGATTATTATTTTATCGGATCGTGCAGCGAGGTATTGGGGCATCGAACATACAAATCCGGTAGTGGATTTTAGCTCCGGTCCTCCATCGAGACTGCGGGAGCTGCAATACACAAATCTTGGATTTACGATCATATCCGGCTCTAGCGCCAATTTCAAAGTGGTGCGTTTTGTTGCCGTCAACGCGCCATTTTCCGGCAAGACCAAGGAAGGCATTGGTATAGGTTCATCCCGTTCCGATGTTGTCAAAGCCTATGGGCAGCCCGTTGAAACAAAACGGCCCGGTCTGCCCAACTTTGAAGTGTTATCGTATAACACGCCGAAAATGAAATTTGCCCTGCAAGATGACAAAGTTTCGGCAATCACAACCGATTTCGATTTGAAGTGATGCCAACCTAGACAAAAGAAAACCCATGACCACCACTATTACTCAATTCCCGCTCCCGCCCGGAGTGCCCGCCGACGCATGGAAGAAAGGATTCCTCGAAGTCGCGCCGCTCTTCAAAAAACCTCCCGGACTCATCCGAAAATATTTTTTGCTCTCCGAAGATCGCTCGACTGGAGGTGGCGTCTATCTTTGGGATTCACTGCAACATGCCCGCGATTTCTCCGAAGGCACTCTCCGTCGGATGATCAAAGAGAAATTTCACGTGGACCCATCCATCACCTATTTCGATACCCCCGTCGTCGTCGACAATCTTTCCTCGGAAATCTTATCCTGATTTGAGCGCCTCAAATCACCGGGCCATTCACTGTACCCAAGCCAGTTCACCCCAAGGCCGGAGGCCTTGCAGAAATTAGCCGGGGGTCGAGCGACCATCGGGAGCGACACCCCCGGAAACCAATCAAAAAAATCCTCCACCCCGGAGGGGTGGCAGAAATCAGCAACCCTTCCTACGGAGCGCGGAGAGCCATGTCCGCGTGAACTGTTTCACGATGCACCCAACCTGTAACCTGCAATTTGCGACCTTCAACCCACTAGCCCAAACAACCTTGCCTTCTCGCCAACACAGGCCTTAAATCCCCTTGTGGACGCTCCCACTAGACCAATCACGGGGCCACTAGGCCCAATACTCCTTTGGCCGAATATCTGTTAGGTGTTATGACACGCAAGTTTATCACCGTTGGCGTTGTTACAGCTCTCGCATCGTCCATCGGTTATTTGGCTGGCGCGTGGGTAATTATTTATGGACTTAGACCCGAGCATCCAGACTTTTCACCCACTTGGTTGTTTCGTGAGGCCAGGTCACACATGTCCATTCAAGTTCTTTCGCTCATGGTGCTAGAGTTGTTTTCATTCGCTTGCGCCATGGGCCGTTTTGCCCGGCTGCCTTTGGGATATGTTGTCTCGATTACTGCCGAGGTGTCCGGGTTGGTTGCGATTGTTCAGGGATTATTTGCTGATGTCAGCGCATTCGATCCGCTTTGGTGGCAGCTAATACTTGGTAGTGTGCCTATCGTTATTGGGTCCACGCTTGTGCTTATTTATTTTAGGACGAGAGATCTTCATGCGACTGCCACCTAACCATGCGTTGAGCATTGGCTGAAAGCCAAATCATGAAATCCCTCCTCACCCTCCTCACCCTCTGCCTCCTCACCACCGTTTCCCACGCCGCGGCAACCAACACAGTGGGCGATCGCATCGTCGCGGCGGCTCGACAGCAGATCGGCGTTACCAAAGAGTACGACCCGTCCTACACCATCCTCAAGTATCCCGGCGGCGATGTCCCGCTCAAAACAGGTGTCTGTTGTGATGTCGTCGTTCGTGCCTTGCGGCAAGTGGGGATCGACCTGCAAAAGGAAGTGCATGAGGACATGCAAAAGAATTTTGCCAGCTATCCCCAGAAATGGGGGCTCAAAGCCCCGGATAAAAACATTGATCACCGGCGGGTGCCCAACCTCATGTGCTATTTCGAGCGACATCAGATATCGATGCACGAGAATCTCAAAAAGCCGGAGACCTATCGCCCCGGCGACATCGTGTCATGGGATTTAGGCAACGGCATTCTGCACATCGGAATTGTCTCGGATAAAACCGCAGGCGGGATTCCTTTAGTCATCCACAACATCGGCGACGGCGCGCAGGAAGAGGACGTCCTCTTGAAATTCCAGCCCATCGGCCATTACCGATTAAAGGAGAGCACTCAATCGGTCAGTCAGTGAACGGGAGGCAGCGATTTCAGCCTTGTATCTGTCGTCTCCGTTCAGCGAGTACCGCTTCCGTGTCTCGACTGGCGTGGAGGACGGCGAGTAGCCATATTTCTGGCGGACGGATCACATAGAAAAGCCCGTAAGGAAAGCGGTCGAGATTTAGCCTTCGCACATCAGCGAACCGAACTGCGTAAAGTTACGCATCATTGGCCAGTCGCCGATAGTGCGAAAGAAAATCTACGGCAAATTCGAGGCCCAAACCGGGCTGCTGGTCTTCATACCGGTTGAACGCCTCAGCCACGTCAGCGCGTACGAGGGGATGCCTTTTTAGAGCGCTCATCCATTATTTCTTTGAACATCTGTACAGCGTCTGCTTCGGCAAAGGGAACTCTCGAGGCGGGATTGGCTTCCATTTCAGTCAGACGCTGGCGCACCTCACTATGCTGGGCATTGACCAGTGCCGAGGGCTGCTCAATCTTATCGCGGTGTTCATCCGGCCAGCGGGTGAAAGCGCGTCTTTCGGCCAGCGAAAGGGCCAGTACCTGAGACTCAAGTTGTTCCAGGCTCATCGCCGCTAATTTATCCCAGGAAACAATATTTGCGAACAAAAAACGATGCGCCGGACTGCCCCTAAACGACCTTGCCTTCCCACTAGCACGAGCTTTAAATACCCTTGTGGATGCCCCACCAGACCAATCACTCGGCCACTAGGCCTAATACTCCTTTGGCCGAATATCTGTTAGGTACTTTTCCATATGCCAGCACTTCCACCACAGCAGCATACAAGGTTACAGGCGTGGCTCGTCGAGAGCGGTGAGCTGTGCGTGGATATTTACCTCCCAAAAAGTGGCGGGGGTGGCGTGCAGTATTTCGTTCGTTCAGTCAGCGATTTGGAAGCACTCGTTTTGGAGCAGACTTGGGCGAAGTTAGTCATCACAGTCTTTCGTCGCCTCCAGTACGCGTTGCGCGGTATTGCGGACGACGCTTTGCTCGCCAAAGCTCTTCAGAGTGTTCCAGATGGGCAGTGGTATACGTTTGTGGTTTTAGAGGATTATTGCTATCCCCACCGCCCGCGTCGATGGGGCAGCGGGAACAGTCACGCTGAATTTCGACAGGAGTTTTCCGAAGTCGTCGGTCATCCGATTGGGATTGGTTTAAATCCATTTGATTACGATGATACGTGGCTTCAATCCAGTTCTGATGAAGCGATGATATTACACTTTCAGCGAGTTGGAGATCACTATGAGCTTGAACGCGCCTAGCATGCACTGAATCGCTGGTCGAAAACCAAATTATGAAAACCCTTCTCGCGCTGTTGGCTTTGTTCGTTCTCACCGCTGACTCTCGTGCCGCAGCCACCAACACGCTCGGCGAACGCATCGTCGCGGCGGCCCGACAACAGATCGGCGTCACCAAAGACTATGACCCGGCCTATACCACCCTCACATATCCCGGCGGCGACGTTCCACTCCGCACCGGCGTCTGTTGTGACGTCGTCGTTCGTGCCTTGCGCTCAGTGGGACTGGACCTCCAGAAAGAAGTGCACGAAGACATGCAAAAGAATTTTGCCAGTTACCCTCAGAAATGGGGTCTTAGGGGTCCGGACAAAAACATCGATCACCGGCGGGTGCCCAACCTCATGTATTACTTCGAGCGGAATCAAATCTCCCTACGCGAGAAGCTCAAAATGCCGGAAACTTATCGCCCCGGCGACATCGTCTCATGGGATTTGGGCAATGGCATCCTGCACATCGGAATCGTCTCGGATAAAAAGGCAGGCGGGATTCCTTTAATCATCCACAACATCGGCAACGGCGCGCAGGAAGAGGACGTCCTCTTGAAATTCCAGATCATCGGCCATTATCGATTGAAGGAGGGTTGATTGCCGGTTATCCAACTCCATTCGTCATTTCCTTCAGCCCCATTGCGTTAAAATTCCCCACCCCTGCCAATCCGTGTCCATCCGTGGTTAATCTTCCTCCGTCTCCGCCTCCGGATAAACATCCGCCTTCAACTGCCCGCGCCGGATCAATTCCTGCAAATCTCGAATGATCGTCCTTCGCGCTACCTTAAATTCGCGCGACAACGCCGAGATGTTCGGACGCTCACCCGAATTCCTGAGAATTTCCACAATCCGGTTCTGCCGGCTCAGCCGGTCCGTGGAACGGCTCAGCAATTCCGATGCATCGATGCGGCGCGAACGTTCCACCGCCTCAAATTGCCGGATGATTTCCGTGTCGCCGCACGCCTCTAACGCCGTCTTGATGGTGCGTTTCAGTTCATGGATATCCACCGGCTTGGGCAGGCAATAATGCGCGCGGCGCGGTCCCTGCAATGCCGCGAGTTGTTGCCGCACTTCCAATGCGCCGGAGACCACGATGATGGGCACATGCGGCAACAGTTCCTTGAACTCCGGGATGAAATCCAGACCCAATTCACCATTCGCGAGCACGTGGTCCAGGATGAGCAGGGCAGGGGGATCGGCCGGAACGCGTGCCAATGCCTCCGTGCCAGTGAGCGCGCGGCTCAGCCGGTAATCGCTCAACGATTCCTCATAGATTTCATACTGCAAATCGTCATCCTCGATGATGAGTAAATGCGTTTTATTCATGCCGGTCTCCGTTTTTGCGAGCGAAGTACGTATATCGGAATTGGGTACTACTGCCGTCGATGATAAAGTGAGCGCTCAACGGCTTTTCCCTCTCCCCGGGGGAGAGGGTCAGGGTGAGGGGTAGCGCAAACGTCCAATAAACGGCCTCTCGAAAATTGTGACAATGCAAGTCCATGTGATTTATCTCTTCGCCGGCAAAATCAGTGTAAACGTGCTTCCCTTGCCGACTTCCGATTCCACCGCCAGCCCGGCCTCCAGTTTTTTAGCCAGCTCATACACCATCGAAAGCCCCAGGCCGGTCCCCCGCTTTGTCGACAACGCCTTGGTCGTAAAAAATGGTTCGAAGATGCGCGACTTTATCTCCGGCGCAATGCCGCTGCCGATATCGCTCACGGAAATGAATACGTATTGCTGGGCGACGGCGGGTGACAGAAACAGCTCGGCCGGCAATTTTTCCGCCAGCCGCGTGGCCAGCGTGATCTGTTTACCCCCGCTCATGGATTCCGCCGCGTTAAAAATTAAATTCAGCAGGATTTGCTGCACGAAATCGCGCCGGATGGAAATCTCTGGAATGCCATTACCGCGCTCAAAGTGGACTTCCACCTCGCGCAGGAACCGGTCGCCCAGCAATTTTCGCGTCTCGTCGACCACCAGGTTCAAGTCACACGGCGCCGGCGGCTCGTCCGTGCTGCGGCTAAAGCCCAGCATGGCATCCACCACCTCCGCGCCTTGTTGCACCACCGTCTTGATGCGGTCCACCCGCACCCGGATCTTGTCCGGATTGTCCGTGTTATCCTCGATGATTTGCGCGGAACCTTTGATGATGGAGAGAATATTATTGAAATCATGCGCGATGCCCGCCGAGAGCGCCCCCAGCGCGTTCATCTTCTGGCTGTGCAGCAATTCGCGGTTCGCCAGCTCCAATTGATGCGTGCGCTCGGCCACCTGCCGCTCGATCTCCTTGTAGCTGGCTTGCAGCTTGCGATGACGGTTGAACGCCAGTCCGGCAAAGAAAATCGCCACCACCAGCGCGCCCGTCAAAATAAACACCAAGCGCGTCTCGCGATACCACGGCACCAATACATTTAATTCGAGCCGCGCCCGTTTTTGGTCGATATTCCCGGCGCGGTCCATCGCGCGCACCTGGAAATAATGTCGGCCCACCTTCAGGTCGGTGAATGTCACTTCACGCGTCTCCTGGAACGGTGACCAATCGCGCGCATCGAGCCGATACGAAAACAGCAGCCGATCGCTCGTCGTTTGTTTCCATTTATCGCGCCCGCCAAACTCCAGCCGGATGATAGCGTCTTCCGGATAGCGCGTCTCATCGCTGGCAATTGAAGTCTGCGGCGCGGCGATATCGTTCTCCGGATGAAACGCGCTCCAGCCATTCGGCGTCTCCACCACCATGCCGCCGGTCACCAGTTCATACACGCCACGCACATCCGGCGACGGCAATCCATCCTCGACGCCATTCGCAATCCAAACCGTCTGCGTCTGGCGATGCACGCCTTCGGACGTCGCTATCCAAAGCGTTCCGTCACGGGTGCAGTGCAAAGCGTTCACCCGTTCAAAGCCGCCGCGCGAGATGAGCCAATTCCGGCCATCAAATTCCCAGACCTTGTGTGTGGTGCCGCACCAGAACCGGCCGTCCGGTGCTTCCGCAAACGTGAATACTTCTTCAGGACCAAGCTGGTTGGTTGAAAGAAAATAACGAAAGACTCCCTGCCGCAACCGGGCCATTCCGTGCAGACCGCCGAACCATTCGTCGCCATTCGCAGTCTTGAACGCTGCCGGCCATTCGCCCGGCGGCGCATCAGCCTTCAGATCTGCCGGCTGCGGATTAGAAACCATGTCCGTCGCCGATGGCGGCAGCGTTGACTCCCACAATTCGCGCGCGCGGCGCAGCAAACCCTCCGAGCTGGCGACCCAGATCGTCCCGTCCGCGCCCGTCTGGACATCGAACACCTGCCCGGTATTCGGAACGTCAGCCGGTACCAGTGTGGATTGCGGCGGCTCATTCATGTGCGCCAGCGATTCGATCTGTATCTGCGCCGCGTCATCCGTGGTGAGTTGCAATTCTTCGTGCGGGAGAAAGATCAACACTCGTCCCTGGCGGATGGGCTGCAGCCGGATCTCATTCGTATCGCCGCTCTGAAAATGTTCAGCGATCTGCGGCACGGCATGCACGACCCATTCGCCGTCGCGAAACTCCTGCACGCCCTCGCGCGCCACCGTCCACAATTGTCCGCCGGGACTTTCATACACGCGGCTGCGGTTGTTCTTCGGGTCGGGCACGGTCGTGAATTCGTACCCGTCAAATTCCGTGACGGTGTCCCGTTGTGCGTGACGCAGTAACACGTTGCCGCTCAAGCCCGGGGTGACCGAGAGGCACGCATTTTCCGGCAGGCCATCCGCTTGCGTGAAAAAACGCCAATGGTTCGTCGCTGGCAGATCGGCGGCGTGCGCCGACATGCCCACCACGGCAGTCAAAAACAAACCCCAAAGTTTCATCTGCGTTTCCGATTATCCGTGGCTAATCCCATTGTGCAACCAAAAGCACAGGGTGTGCGGTGAGACGCACAGTTCTCACCCGGAAACAACCGGCGTAAAACAGACGCGTTGGAACCAACGCAATCACGAACAACCTTTTATGAAAACCAAACTATCATTCACGAAACAGCTCGGCCAATGGCTGGCCGCCGCCTGCCTGCTGGCTTTGCCCGCAGCACTTCCGGCCGGAACCAACTCCTTGGCCGACGCCCTGGATACTCCTGACATCACCTGGAACTCCCCGCCTTCGAACAATGCCGCACCCTGGTTCCCGGAAAATTCCACGACACACGACGGTGATGCCGCCGCCCAGAGCGGAACCACTGCGAGCCTCGCAACTTCACCCCTGGACGGTTCGTTGGTCGGACCCTGCATCGTAACTTTTTGGTGGAAGCTGTCCTCATCATCAGGCATCGATAAATTGAGCGTTACGGTGGATAAAAATAACACCGCCTTTGAACTTCAGGGCACCCACGACTGGCAGTTTGTCACGTTGCCTGTTTCAGCAGCCGGGGCTCACACTCTCCACTGGCGTTATTTCAAGATTGGTTCCGCCATCAGCACCGATGCCGGATGGCTGGATCAGGTGAGTGTCACCAATTACTCCCTGCCGCAAGTGGATATTCAACCCGCCTCTCAAAGCGTTTCGGTCGGCAGCAACCCGTCATTCTTTGCTTACACCATCAGCAGCAGTCCGGCCACGTACCAATGGACACATGCCGGGACGAATCTGGTAGGCCAAACCGGTCAAACCCTCAACTTGACCAACGTGGGCCGCAGATTTCGCGGCAATTACGCAGCGGCCGTCACCAATTCTGCCGGTGGCATTCTCTCCGCCAACGGGACGCTTCAGGTGCCCATCGCGCAGGATCTCGTCAGCACAACGCTGCTCCCCAATGGAACGCGCCAGTTGGTGTTTCACGATGGTGACAATGTGCCACTGGTGGCCGGCGATCTGCCCCGGTTCTCCGGCCAGGTCACCACGAATTTGGCCCCCCCAAACTGGACGCCCATTCCCGGTTCGCTGACTCTCTCGAACGGGAATCTGATCATGATTGATCCGCACCCAAGTGACGTCCGTTATTACCGGATCCAGGAACAATATTGACCAGTTTTTAGTCGGTTGAGGTGCGAGTCGTTGCAAGGGGAGTGTGCGCGCCAGCGTGCACTCCCCTCTTTTCGCGGAGTGAACACCGTGAATATGCCGGAAAAAAATAACATGTGCGGTGAGACGCACAGTGCCCAAATGGGCTCCAATCAGGCGATAATCAAGGTTGTGTATTCTCAGGCAGCATGCCGGAGAGGTCGGTTAAGTGGCTGCATCGCGAGGAGTGCGCGATGCAGCCTTGCCTTTACTTTGATCGAACTGCTCGTCGTTATCGCCATCATCGCCATTCTTGCATCACTCATCCTGCCTGCGCTGGCTGCGGCCAAAGCGCGGGCGAAAACGACGGCGTGCGCCAACCAGCTCAAACAATTCGCGGCTGTGCATCGCGTGTATGCGGACGATAACGACGGCTATTTTGTCCTCAATATCCCTGTTTTCACTGGAGGTCTTTCCAATGACTGCTGGGCGCCGGGAAGCATGAAGATCACCCCACAGGCAATCAATGCGGCGTTCTTGCGGACCAATGTATTATTCCCCTACTTCAGCCACACCGAACTCTACCATTGCCCTGCCGATCTATCCGTCGCTGCTGGACAACCCCGGGTGCGCAGTTACTCCATGAATTCCTGGGTGGGCAGCCGGACTATGGAATCAACCGTGCCTGGCTTTCGTACTTTCGTCAGTGAGGCTGAATGTGCTATCGCCGGTGCCGGCTCCATCTGGCTCATTATCGATGAGCACGAAGGCACCATCGACGACAGTTATTTCCCCGTCATGATGGATGACTCTAAACCTTTTGTGAGCTTCCCCTCATTCCGACACACCAGAGGTTTTAACCTGAGCTTTGTGGATGGTCACTCGGAAACCTGGAAGATCCGCGACCCTGCCACCACCAGGACCAACGTCGCCATCCTGCCCGGCAACATCGACTGGATGCGCCTGAAACAAGTGACCACCATCGGGCAGTGATGGCTTTATTCCCTCTTCGTTCTCTTCCTCGATTTTTGATTTCGATTACGAGGACGAGAAGACCGATCCAGAAAACAATAAGTCCCTGTTCAACCTTTCGGTCAAACAGGGACAAATGGGGGATGGGAGTTCGCCATTCTCTCTTTCCCGCACCGACATTAGGCGCACCCTTGCGGGGCTGCCGGTTTCCCGACGCCATTCTCCACGGCAAGCGGAGTTTGCGGCCTCGTAGCAGGGCCGTTCAACGCCTTTCGGTCGCTGAATTTTGAGTAAGGCTTTTTAGCTCGCTCTAATCGATGGTTGCGCCATCGGTTTGCGAACCAGACCAAGACACGTCTGTTATTATCTTCCGCGTCTTGACCATTTGCTCCAGGACAGCCACCGCTTTTGACAGTGCGTTTGCCCGGGGCACGGGTCTCGCCTTTTAACTCTCAGGTCGCTTTTCATTCACAGGCCAGCGGTATCGTTTTTAACATCGCTGGCGTTTCGAAAGGTTTTCACGGGCTTTGCCTTCACCGCGTGTCCTTTCCGGCGCGAAGCTCATTTTGTCCCGCCTTTCGGCGTCTTTCTTTTGGCCGACCCGGTTTTCACCGGACCGCCAGAGTCATTCGTCCGTGCTGATGCACAGTAGCAACCTTTACCTCTTCGGTAACTGCGATTCGCTCAAGTTCGAAACGTCCCTGAGCTACTTGACACGGCTTGAAACGGTTTCTCATCGTTTCTCACCGCCGAGTTCCTGCTTCGCGTTACTGACACGCGCGAACGTGCCAGAGGAACTGGTGAATTCTGCCTCCGGCGAATCTTGCGATCCGTTTTAAGAGGGGCCTGGTCAACCAGCCTGACCCTGCCTTTCCCCGGTTACCCGGGATCATCCTAAGAAACATTCAGTCTCGATATTCTCTCCACCGTCTGTCTCCGTTCTTTCAATGAACTGTGAACATACTAATTGAAAATCCCATTTTGCCCATGTTTTCTTATGAACACACTTATTGACAATTCACCCCGGTGAGCAAGGTGTGAACAAAATATAAACACCTTTATTAACAAGGCTTTTTTGCGGTGAGCAAAAAATTATTCACATTCCTCAAACCAATATTTTCATCATTGTGAACAAAGTTTTTTTCCGGATGCATCATTTTAGCATCTTTTCATTGCAGATGCCGGGATCCATTTTCAATCCGTGGTGTTCCCCGATTGAATTTATTCCGGGGCGCGTCTCAAAATTTGCGCATCTTCTCCGGCAGTCTCATTAACACCCGGCTTTGGCCGGGTGTTGGGCGAACCCCGGAGTATTCAACCGCTTCAACGGTTTTCGTACGCTGATAAACCGCTAAAGCGGTTCGCTGTCGATAGACCTTCACCGTACCCCGCTAAAGCAGGGTGTTAATGGGAGCCCGTAAACCGGGCGTTTTTGATCCGTGTCCATCTGTGTTTATCCGTGGTTGAATTTCCCGGTTTGTTTGAAACTTTCGCTTGAATTCCCCCGCCATTTTGCGCAACGATGACGCCAGACCCATATCAACCATGCGCGAACTAAAAGTTCAGTGCGATTGCGGGCAGAAATACAAGTTCGACGTCGAACCGGTCAATAATCAGATGCCGTTCACGGTCGCTTGTCCCATCTGCAGTAGGGATGGAACTGAAAAAGCCAATATGCTGCTCCGCGCGCAAGCGGCCATAGCGGTTGCGCCATCCGCCGCGCCGATTCCGCTCACCATGCCGGGAGCCGCGCCAGCGCCCGCACCCATGCGCGTGGCCATGCCCGCTTCGGCGCCCATAGCTCCGTCCACGGCCCCAGCACCCGCACCCATGCCCGCCGGTCTGGTTCCTCCACCTCCACCTCCGGGTGCCCAACCGCGCCTGCGCCTCGGGGCCACGGCCCATGTCGCTCCGATGCCGGCCGAAACCGACGGCGCTATTCCGCCACCACCACCGCCAATCACTCCAATGCCGGGAAGACTGCCGCGGGGGGCGGCTGTTGAACCGGGAGGTGTGCCCAGGAAAACGAGCTTTGCCATGGGGTTGGTCGGTGCACTCATCGGTACTGCGGTAGGTTCCGTGGTTTATTTTCTGTTGTTAAAATTCACGGACGTCTATGCCATCCGATTGGTGGCCATCGGCGTTGGCGCATTGGCTGGCTGGCTGGCCGAAGTGATGGGCAAGGGGGAAGGCAGCAATGAACTTGGCGTCATCACCGCCGTTTTGGTTTTGGTGGGCGTCGTGGGGGCGCAATATTTTATCGCCCTCGGGTGGTGGCACCAGTTCTCTCCGGAAAATTTGATGGCCCAGATGTACGCGGAAAAGGTGAAAGACGCGAAGGAAGTCGTGGCCGCCGTGCCCACCGGCTCCGAATCCGAGATCCGGGCTTATCTGGCCAAACAAGCTTCTGAATATGGCGATAAAACCACTGCCGATATGGTTCCCACCAATGAAGTGCAGGAATTCCGTGACCACCAACTCCCGGAGTATCAAGACCTGGCCAGTGGAAAGTTGACCGAGGACCAATTTCAGCAGAAGAACGGAATCAAACGTGAACGTCTTAAAGAAGTGGAAGATGATTCCGAGGGCACTTTCAAGGGCGTTTTTCTGATTTTGTTGCTCAGTAAAACCAGTCTTCTCTCAATTTGCGGTGCCGCCGGCTTGGCCTACAAACTGAGCACCAACGCATAACCAAATTTGTCGATGCGCGAACTAAAAGTTCAGTGCGATTGCGGGCAGAAGTTCAAGTTCGACGTCGAACCGGTCAACAATCAGATGCCATTCACAGTGGCTTGCCCGGTTTGCGCCAGGGACGGAACTGAAAAAGCCAATCTGTTGCTCCGCGCGCAAGCAGGAGCGGCTCCCGCACCGATGCCGATAAGTCCAGCCGTGGCCGCTCCTTCAATGGCTCCGCAGCCTGCGCTCCGCGTCAATCCAGTGGCTTATGCGGCTCCACCGCCGATTGCTGCCGCCTCACCTCCACCGATCCGGGCCAGTTCGCCGCCACCGAAAGCGTCATTGAAGCATGACGGTTGGGGACAAGCCGAAAGCGATTTCAACAAGAAGGGCAGCTATGTCGTCCTGGTTCCGGCGGTTTTGGGTGGAATGGTTTCAGCCGGTTACATTCCCATCGAGATTCCCCCGCTGTATATCTTTATCGCCATTGCGCTCGGCGGCCTGGTTGGGGGATATATCAATATCCTCGGGCGCGGTCCGGTTTGGGCGGGGATGATCGTGGGAGTGGTGATGGGGATCGGTGGTTACGGCGCACTGTATTGGTGGATGCAGAACCACAATAGCGTGCGCAAATACGAAGTGAGCATCGCCTTCGTCGTCGGCGCCGCGCCCGGCTTTGGCCTGCAATATTTATTGCAGTGGCTGCTGAAAAGACGAGGCAGCGCGGAATCTTAGAAGCGTTGTAGTTTTCGGGTGCCACACACCCATTTCGGAGCGCGATTACGTGCTCAATGCCGGAACCAGCCGAGTTCGGCTTTCTTGGTCCAGTAAAGCAGCCCCAGGATGCGCGCGACCACCATGGCCACGTAAAGGCCGATAAATTGGATGATGAGGGAGGGCACAATCGGTATCGGCAGCACAAGCACAAGAAGAGTTACCCCATACTGTCCCACCAGGTAGACGAGTATGCACAAAATCACCGCCAACGAATACGCCCAGAAAATCCGGAATATCGATGGAATGATGACAAATGGGTTCAACGCCCCGACGGAATCAAACATGGTGACCGCCAAAAAGCCAATCGGATAATAGATGCAACCCCACAAGATGGAGACTGGCAAAGCCCAGGCTATCCATGGCGGTGGATCTATCCGCAGCCCGAACTCATAATGGAACACAGTGAGGGTCAACGCCAACGCCGGGCCGAAAGAGAAGATGGATGCGCAAAGGCTTTGCCAGAATGGACTGAAGAAATCGGTCCAGTCGGTCATGTCCGGCCATCCGGGCGCGCGATTTTTTCCCTGGGCCGAAACCTGGATGATGCTTTGCAGGTAAGCCACCAGATAGCCGGTGACGGCGACTCCGATCCCGATGCCGATGATAAAAAGGAAACGGCTGGCAAAAGTGATGAGGGAATAGAAGATCGTTCCACCTATCAAGACCATCAGGCCATCCTCCTGGAAAGGAAAAACGAATGCGCCGGCTACTTCCTGCGCAAATATGGGTTGTTCCTGCACTTCTTCGGATTCCAGCGAGGCGCATTCACCGCGACAAACGCGGCAAAAACGCTTCGTTTCCCCCTGCACCATCCGCGTCACCACGCACAGTTCGCAAAAAAGCTCTTTGCAGTTGGAACAATAATATCTCGCCACCGCTTTCGGATGTGTTTTGCAGAAGCTCCCGGGATTCGCCGGCGCCATCGGAATTGACGCGGGAGTTATCAATGGCGGCATCGCTTCCATTTCCAGCCGCATCCAAACACCGCCCAACCGGAAGATCTGGCCGGGCAATATCAACGATTCGTACACCGGTTTATCATCGATGAACGTCCCGTTGGCGGAACTGAGGTCCCTGACGATGACGCCCGACGCCATCACCACAATCTCACAATGAGGATCGGATACCGATGGATGTTCGATGGGAAAATCGTTGGTCTCGCCGCGGCCGAAAGTATTGGTGCCCGCCTTGAGGGTGATCTCCCAGGCATCTGCTGTGTCCGGATTGACAGTCAGTCGTGGCATGTGGTACGATTGATTTCGACTCTACCGAACTGCTTGCCTTCCGCCTATGAGAATCCTGGACCAATTTTATAACCGCCTGCAAAAGCCCCGGCTACGGCTTCACCACGGAAATCACCAGCGCATTTGGTGTCAGATATTTTTTCGCCGCTGCCTGGATCTGTTCGGCGGTAACGGCTTCGAATTTAGCATCTTCCGTATCGCTGTAAGCAAAGCCCAGTCCGTAGAGTTCGTCCAGCGCATTGGCCATCGCCAGGCCGCCAAGGTCCTGCCGCGCGATTTTTTTCTGGCCCACGATCTTGGCCTTGGCGCGTTTTATTTCTTCAGCCGCCAGGCCTTCGTTGCGTAATAGCTCCGCTTCTTTCAACATTTCCGTTTCCACCAACGCGGCTTTTTGCGGGTCGGTGCCGGCATAGAAAGCGAAATAGCCCGGCGCCAGTCCCATGAAATGTTGCGCGCCCACGTAATACGCGAGGCCGAGTTTTTCGCGCACGCGCAAAAACAATCGTGAACCCAGGTCGCTGCACGCCTCCTGCAAGAGTTCCAGCGCATAACGGTCGGTGTCGAACAGCGTCGTGCCCTTGAACCCGATGACCAGTACGGCCTGCTTTTTATCGCGCGTCTCGTCAACCCGTGTGAGCGCTTTCACGCCGGACGGCTGCGGGTGAATGGACACGTTCGCCGCTTTTTTCCAATTCGCAAATGCCTTTTCCACCGCCGCTTTAACCTCGTTGGCTTTTACATCGCCGTAGATGGCCAGCACGCAATTGTTGGGCACGGCAAATTTTGCGTGGAATGATTTCAAGTCGGCCGCCGAAAGTTTTGTCACGCTCGCTTCCGTACCCAGCGTATCCAGGCCATAACCAGCGCCGTTGAAGAGCGCGCGTCGCATGGCCACGCTGGCGCTCTTGAGCAGGTTATCGCGCTGCTCATAGAGCGATGCGATCTGCACCTCACGCTCGCGTTCCAGCGGGTCAGCGGGAAATGTCGGATGCAGCAGCACGTCTGAAAGCAAATCGAGCCCCACCGCGAAATCGCTGCTCAACACTTCCGCGTTCACGCCAAAGCTGTTGTTCCCGCCGTAGCTGTCGATGTGGCCGCCCACCGATTCAATCTCCGTGGCGATCTGCTCCGCTGAACGCTTCTTCGTTCCTTGCAACAACATCTTGCCGAGCATCAGGGTGATGCCGTTGTTCTCCGGCGTTTCGGAGAGCACACCGCCTTTGAAGACTGCGCGAAATTCCACGAACGGCAGGCGATGCTCTTCCTTCACCAGCAGCCGCAGGCCGTTGGCCAGTTCAAATTTCTGCACGGCCTGCTCCGTGTTTGATTCAACCTCGGCGTGCATCTTCGGTGACGTGCCATTGGGCAGCAGCGCGTAGAGCGTGCGGTTTTCCGGCGTGAGATATTCGCGGGCCACCCGCTGCAGGTCGGCGGGCGTCACGCGTTTAACGGCGGCAAGGTAACGTTCGGAAAAATTCAGGTCGTTCGCCGCGAGCCAGCTTCCGCCCAGGTCATTGGCCTGGCCTTGCATCGTTTTGCGCGAGGACAACGTGCCAGAAATGAATTGTTTCATCGCCTTGCTCACTTCAGCGGCAGCAACCGGCGCCGTTTTCATTTTCTCTATCTCGGCAAGCATCGCGTTGCGCGCGACATCGAATTTATCCGCATCCACAATGGCGCTCATGCCGAGCAAACCCGGGTTGCCGGGGCTGTACGTCCACGCATCCACATGATGCACCACGCCTTGTTTTTCGCGGAGCTCCTGATACAGGCGCGAACTGCGCCCGCTGCCGAGCAACACGGCCAGTACGTCCAGCACCGGCACATCGGCATGCCGCAAATCAGGGATATGCCACGCAAAATGCAGGTGGCCCAGTTCGACCGCTGCTTCTTCGATGATTTCGCGCGACGCCGTTTGTTTGGGTTCGGCCGGCAGGACGAGTGGCGGCAGCGCCTTGGCCTTGGATTTCGCGTAAGCCTCTTTGATCTGGGCGACGACCTCATCGCTTTTCATGTCGCCGACGACCACGTAGAAAACATTGTTCGGCGCGTAACGCTGCGTGTAATAGCCGCGAATGTCATCAGGCTTCAGCTCATTGAAAATATCCAGGTAGCCGATGATGGTGAAACGATAGGGGCTGCGCGTGTAGGCCGTCTCAAACAAGCGCCGGCCCGAACGACGGCCCGGGTCATCCTGCCCCATGTCCATTTCGCGGCGGATGACATCCAGCTCTTTGGCCAGGTCATCCGGCGGCAACGACGCGTTCTGCATGATGTCGCACAGGATATCGATGGCCACCCGTGAACCAGTATTCGGCACATCAATGTGATACACCGTGCGGTCAAAGCTCGTGTAGGCATTCATGTAGCCGCCGGCCTCCTGCACTTCCTGGTCGATGCGACTGCCCGGACGGGTGGTCGTGCCCTTGAACAACATGTGTTCCAGCACGTGCGAAAGCCCTGCGCCGAGCCAGTGGTCCTCGTGGATGCTGCCGGTCATCGCCCACGCCTGCGCGGAAACGACCGGCGCGCTGTGGTCTTCGCGCACAATGATGGTCAGGCCATTCTCGAGCGTGGTGAGCTTGACGCCCGGCGGCAGCGACGGGATTTCGCCATAGGAAATTGATTTAGTCATTCGATGTCGGACGGGAACGATATTCGGAAATGCGCTTTGGGCAATCCAATTTGAGCACCTTGTTCGGACTCACGCCCAATTAGGGCACTTGTAAAATAAAATACTTTTGCGGCGCGTCTGGCCTGAAGTTGTTAGTGACCGCAAAATTGCCGCCATTGTCAAAAGTGTTGGTATAAACCGGGGTCCATTGCGAGAGGGGCAAGAGAATGTTTGTGGACATCAATGCATAATACGTGGCCCCCGTTGTGCCATTGGTGCCCTGTAGGATAAATCGGTTCTCGTTATGGTTGGCTGCAGAATAAAAATTGATCTTCGGAGCCAGGACGCCGGGGGCTTCCAGATCGAGATAATCATACATGAAATTTGCCGAGGAATGATTGCTGTGCACTTCGTGGTCCAGCGTGATGGTGTTGGCGCCCACCCGCAGGTTGCCCGAGGGAATGCCCACGTGGGCCACGGTATATTTGGCATGGATGCCCTGGCGCAGATAGGTGGACGCACCCGGGTTCGCGTTGGCCGGCGTGAAGGTCGTGAATATCGAACTATCGTTATTGACCCGGATGACTTGAATGGATGCCGCGGTGGCGTAGGCGATATTCAGCCAATACGTGCCCGGCCGCACCACGGGCAGGTTGAAATTGAGGTGCCATTTCCACGGGGTGGACGGTACGTTATCCACTGAATGACAATAGTTCAACGCGTTGGACCAATTGTTGTCAGCCACATTGTACTCCAGCGGGTTGATGAATTCGTTCGTGAAATTCCACCAGAGAGCCGGTTTGGCAAATTCATCGCCGTGACGGAATTCGGCAGCGGTGCGGTCCGGGACGCCGATCTGCCAGATCAGCTGGCCGCCGCGATGCGGCACGTTCCACGTGAGCGTGCCGAGGTCAGTGGCGCCCGCCGCAAAGGTGTATGGTCCGGTCGAGTATTCTCCGATCTCGCCGGTGTCCTGGTTGGTGCCGTCGCTGTAGGCGTACAATTTATAAGTTGCCGGGCCGCCGTAGGGTGAAAACGTCTGCACGTTTGGAATGATGAACGTTCCATCCGCGGCGGCGCGCACCCAATACTGGTATCCGTCCGACTGGAACTGCCAGTTGTCCGGCGCGTTTTCCACGCCTGAGTCCGGTGCGGCCAGCCCGACCCAGGCATTGTCAGCGCTCACACCCGGCCGCAACGAATCATTGATCACCAGTTTGCCCGTGACATTGGCGCGTTCGCCTTTTGGTTGATAGACCAGGCGGTTCGTCAGCCATGGGTAAGGCCATGCCTGGCGTTCAGCAATTGCCTGGTTCTGCGCGTCCTGCCACGCCGTCACCCCGTCGGGCTGGCTGTTGAAATACAGCGCCCACGGACCAAAGACTTTGGTCCAGTTCACATTGCTCTTCACCGTGATGCTGGTGTCGTCGTAGTGTCCGCCCACCGGCATGAAATACATCAGGCCCCAGCCATCGACATAATCTCGAACGGTGGGGCCATTGCTGATATATTCAGGACTGCTCAGGACCACCCATTCGCCGATGTGGTTCGTATCACTGGCCCGGCCCCACGTTCCCAGTTTGGCATAATCCACATTATAGGAATATTTTCCGTTCAATTGGTTGGAGAACGGCCCACTGCTTAGCTGCCCAATTTCAACCGGCAACCCGGGGACCGTGTTAGCAAAGCGCGTGTCAAAATAGTTGGGTACGATCGTGTCCCTTGTCAATTGCTGGCCATTCAGGCTCAAGCCGGTCTTCACATGGTCGATGAACAGTTTTTCACAAAGAAAATTTGTCGCGTCATGGGCCACCGGCCAGATCATCTGGATAAAGCCGATGGTCATGTTGCTGTACGTGGAGTAGCTCGCGGGATGATTCGCTACCAGATACGCATACAAAGTCGTGTTACCCTGGCCCAACAGGTAATGGATCTCCATATCGACCGGCACTTTATGGACGGCGGGATTGTACGTGCGCTTGTAAGCCAGATCGATGTTGGTGCTGGAAGTCGTCGTACTGAGATAAACGCTGTCACTGTTGCCGTCTGGATACCAATAATAATAGATGTAATAATGGTTCCCAAAGTCCGAGTTGGTCATGCCAAACTGGCTGATCATTTCCGTCCCATTGACCTTGGGGGTGCCGGACAGGCCGGGTTTTAGATACTTGATGGAATCCACATTGCCGTTCGCGCCGACCTGGACGTGAAGGATGCCGTTGTCGAGGTAACGGTCGGTTTTGCTCCCAAAGGCTTCTGTGCCGGTGGTGACCGATGTCGTTACCAGGGGCGTCCATCCTCCCGGGTTATTGGCCCTGGCAACCCAGACAGTGAAGTAAGCGGCCACCAAAAAGAACATCAGGCCGAATCTGGAAGAAATCCCTTTTTTCACCGGTGTTGCTTTGTTTACGGCAGAATCGAATGAGATCATTCGAGTGTCAGACTCTAATATAATACGCAATAAGCCCTGGGTAAAATCAATTTGGCGCAGGATTGCACCGTTAAACCCATTCGTGTAAAAGCAGGCCGTGCTGAACGCGCAAAATTTCCCCTCGCAAACTGCGAAACAAATCGTCCTGTTCAGCGTTTTGTTGTTCGGCCTGGTGCTTTGGACATTCTGGCCCTCGCTGCACGGCGGCTTCCTGTTCTACGATGAATCCGCTTACATCGTTCAAAATCCGCATGTAAATACGGGCCTGTCGTGGGACAATATCGTTTGGGGATTTTTCAGCCTGGGATATGCCAACTGGCATCCGGTGACGTGGTGGTCGCACATGCTGGATTGCCAGTTGTACGGCATGAACCCGTGGGGACATCACTTGACCAATATCCTCATCCACGCTGCAAATTCGGTGTTGGTCTTTATCGTTTTCCGGAAAATGACCGGAGCGATGTGGTGGAGCATGCTGATTGCACTGTTGTTCGGCCTGCATCCGTTGCGGGTGGCCTCGGCCGGTTATATTTCCGAACGGCGCGATGTCTTGAGCCTGTTCTTCTGGATGCTCACCTTATGGGCTTACCTGCGGTTTGCGCAGGGCACGCGCACCAAACTCTTTTATGGATTGGCGTTGTTGTTCTTCGCGCTCGGATTGATGAGCAAATCCATGCTGGTCACCTTGCCCTTCGTGTTGCTGTTGCTGGATTTCTGGCCGCTGGAACGGTGGAAGCAAAAAAACTGGCGGCAGTTGGTTTTGGAAAAAGCGCCGTTCTTTGTGATGACGCTGGCCGTGTGTTGGCTCGCGTACACGGCCCAACATAAAGCCGGCATGATGCGGGAGATGGCCGACCTGCCGCTCGGTGACCGCGTGGCAAACGCCGCGATTTCGTATGTCCGCTATATCGGCAAACTTATTTGGCCGGCAGACCTGTGCGCGTATTATCCGCATCCGGGACATTGGCCGGCCTTGAGCGTGTTATCCGCCGGTGCGTTCGTGATCGGGATCTCACTGCTGGTTTTGGGACAGCGCCAACGGCGTCCTTATTTATTGGTCGGCTGGTTTTGGTATCTGGGAACGCTGGTGCCAGTGATCGGGTTGGTACAACTTTTGTCCCAATCCATCGCCGACCGTTATACCTATATCCCGATATTAGGACTTTTACTGATACTGGCGTGGGGACTCAAAGAACTGACACAACGGTGGCGGCTTCAAATTTCCATCCTGCCATTTATCGCAATGATTCTGGTGGTGGCCTGCATCGTCCGTACGCGCGCGGAGATCCGATTTTATCACGATGACATAACGCTCTGGCGGCGGACCATTGCCGTCACCAAGGACAACTTTCACGCCCACTATGCTTTGGGAGTCGTCCTCATGAAAACCCCGCAAAGTGAACAGGCGATCGATGAATTTCGGGAAGCCGTCCGGTTAAGTCCACAATTCATTGACGCCCGCAACGAATTGGGATGTTTGCTGGCTTTTCAAAAGCACTACGATGAAGCACTGGTTCAATTCCTGGCCATCCTGGATATCGATCCAACCAACCAATCTGCTTTGCAAAACGCCGGGCTGTCATACGGAGAGTTGGGAAATTATAGCAAAGGGGAGGAATGCTTCCGAAAATTATTGTTGTACGATCCGAACAACGCAACCGCCCACGCCCTGCTGGACCACCTTAAGTGACCGGCACCGCGGCCGCGATTTATTTGACGACCGGTTTAGAGGCGGGAGTGTGTTTGCCCTCAGGCAGGAACGGCTTGCGAAAGGCTTCATGGAAATCGTAGCCCGTTTGAAAATCCGCGCGCGAATCTTTATCGGTCTTGGCGAGCAGGCCGATCTCGACCATGTTGAAAACGATCTCGCCGAAATCCTGGCAGTTGCGGATGCCCCATTCTTCGAAAACGGTGAGCGTCATGGGGCCGAATTGGGCGAGGGCAAATTCGCGGATGCCGGCCAGCAATTCCTGCCCGCTCACGTGACGCGGCTTGTCGCGGTTTTCTTTCGTGCTGATCTTTTGCGTGTGATCGAGCGCTTCGCGGACGAAGAGGTAGGCATCGCGCTGATAGCGCGGGTCCTTGGCGCGGATGGATTCCAGCGTTTCGTCGAACGAGATTTCGTGCATGTTAAATATTCTTCAATTGAGTGACACCCTGCGACGGATGCGCCTCGCGCCACGTCTTGACCGCCAACCCCACGAGCAACAGGCTGAACACGACACACAACACCCATAGTTCCTGTTTGGTCAGCCGGTTCACTGGTTCAATAATAACCGTGGCGGCAGAAATCACAATGCTGGAAAAAGCGGAATCTCTGGTGACATCCGGCGATAAAAGTGCATAATAGGCTCCGTAATCATGAAAGGACTGGCTTTAACCGGCCTAATGGGACTATTTGGCAAAATAGGCCCCGCAGGGAAAGCTATTTGAAAGAATCGTCCTCTTCTCCCTGAGCTAACCATAGGAACTCGTTGAACCTACACATGTTCAAATCACTTATGAAAACAAACCGGAACTTATCCAAAGCGTTGGAATGGTTTTATTTGGGTGTTTTAGCATGTCTATGCGCCGTCACGCCCGCTGTCCCCGTGTCCGCCGGTTTGATTTCACTTAGAGACCCTTTGGTGGCGCCGCCCACGGTCGGCAATGGCGATTCCATCGACCCCAATATCACGCCGGACGGACGGTTTGTGGTCTTCAGCAGTTCGGCCAGCGACCTGGTTCCGGGAGATAATGACTTTTTCACGCTCGATGTATTTTTGCGCGACCGTCTCGCCGGCACAACCACCCTGGTCAGTGATAGCCTGACGGGGAGTGGCGGGAATGGCGATTCCACGGCCGCATCGGTCTCCACGAACGGGCAGTTTATGGTTTTTCAAAGCGACGCGACGAACATCGTTTCCGGTGATACCAACGCTGCCACGGATGTGTTCCTGAATGATGTTGTCAATGCCCAGCTTTATACGATCAGCATCGCTACCAATGGCATCACTGGAAACGGGGCTTCCACGGACCCGGTGATGACGCCGGACGGCCGTTACGTGGCGTTCATCAGCACGGCGAACAATCTGGTGCCCAACGACACCAATAATATCCCGGATGTTTTTGTGCGTGACGTAATCAATGGCACCACGGTATGTGCGAGCGTGGGTGCCCTGACCAATGCCACTATCGGGACCACCATGAGTTCGCCCGCCATCACGCCGGATGGACGGTACGTGGCGTTTTTCAGCACCGCCAAAGGATTGGCGGCCGGCGTCACCAGTGCGTCGCAGGGGGAAATTTACGTGCGGGATCTGGTGAACAACAAAACGATTTGGGCGAGCACCAATGCCGCTGCCCTGGCCACGCGGTCAGCTTCCTTCGCACCAATACCTGCGCATCCGGTGATCAGCGATGACGGACGATATGTTGCGTTCAAGTCCGGGGCGACGAATATCCCTGCCGGCACTCCGGATTTTGACTTTATCCTGCAATTTGATTCGGTCGCCAATACCACCACTCTCGTGAGCACGAATGGTTTGTCGCCTGTGGCATTTCATGACGATGCATATGGTCCGGAAATGACTCCGGATGGTCGTTATGTCGCTTTTGTGACCCATGAAACCATTCCCATTTTCGGGACGCTCACCAATATCGGTGTGCGGGTTTGGGACCGGACAACCGGATCCAATGTGCTGGCCAGTATCACCATGGGCGGACAATTCCCGTCCAATACCATATCGGAATCTCCCGCGATGAGTCCGGATGGACGGTTTGTGGTGTTCCGGAGCACCGCGACCAACCTGGTGAATGGAACAACCTCCAATCTGTTCCACATTTATCTGCGCGACCTGCAATCCGGCACCACGGTTTTGGCGGATGCCAATACGAACGGAGTGGCGACAACGGATAGTTACGATGCGATCCCGAAGTTGAGCGCCGACGGCCGCTTCGTCGTGTTTGATAGTCCGGACGGCAAGCTGGTGGCGTTGGATAATAACTACGCGGAAGATGTCTTCGTGCGCGACACGATGCTGGGGATGACGGAGTTGATCTCGCAACACGGAGCCAACGTCCCTTCTTTTGCCGGAGACCGTTTCGATCTTTCATCGGCGTATTCAATGAGTGACGACGGGCGTTGGGTGGCCTTCACCAGTTTTGCCGATGACCTCGTCGAGAATGACACGAATCGTGCGCCGGATGTTTTCGTGCACGATAATCTGACCGGAACAAATATTTGTGTGAGTGTGGATGTCAACGGCAGATTCGTGCTGAGCAATACATTGGTGACGCCGGTGATCAGTGGGAATGGCCAGTATGTGGCCTTTGTGAGCTCCGCCACCAATCTGGTCTTCAACCGGCCAAATCCGGCCGCGAATATTTTTCTGCGCAACCTGCAAACGGCGACCACGACTTTGGTCAGTGTGAATTCCAGCGGGACAGCTGGTGGCAACAAGGATGCGTCCGCGCCGGCGATCAGCGCGGATGGCCGGTACGTGGCGTTTCAAAGTTATGCGACCGACCTTATTCCCAGCGGCCCGCCGGTGCTCAGTACCTATGTGCGCGATACAGTTTCCAGTTTGACTACGGATATATCTTCCAGCAACGCGGTCTGCTTTCCTTCCATCTCTGCTGATGGCCATTACGTGGCCTATTTGGGGTGGCAGTCTCACTTGCAGGTCTGGGACAATCAATTGGGGAAAAATGTCTATACGAATTCGCTCCTGTTAAGTCAGGGCGTTTTAAGCCAGGCGATCTGTCCCACCGGAACGCTGGTTTTATATGCGTTAACCAATAATGTATTTATGGTCGATGACTTCGTCGGGAAATCCAACGTGATTACCATACCGGCGGGCAAAGCGACGCTCAAGGATTCCAAACCGTGGAGCGCGGATGGTCGATACTTTGTGTTTGTCACGGATACCAGTAAGGTGGCTGGGGACAACAATGGGACCAACGACGTGTATCTCTGCGACCTCCAAAGCAGCACATTCAAATTGATCAGCGTCAATTCGGGCCACACCGCCAGCGCGAATGACCGGTCTGATTCGCCGGTCATCAGCGGTGACGGACGGTTTGTGGCGTATCGCAGTTTTGCAACGGATATCGTGCCGGGCGCGGTGAACCCGCCGAATATTTATCTGTTCGACCAGACCACCGGGTCAAACACCCTTCTTTCTGCTGGAATGACAGGATGGGCCCGGATTGCGGAAAGTAAAAAACCGGCGATCAACACCAATGGCAGCGTGGTATTGTTCGAGAGCCTGGGAACGGGCCAGAATTCGGGCGATCTAAACCGGGCACAGGATATCATTGGCAGCACCCGCGACGGTGATGGTGATGGCATCCCTGATTTCTGGACGCAATATTATTTCGGGCATGCCGATGGCCAGGCCGGAGACCTCTCGCGGGCAGGGGATGATGCCGATGGCGATGGGTTGTCGAACTTGCAGGAATTCCTGACCGGCGCGAATCCCACGAATGCGGCCTCGGCCTTCCAACTGGCGATCGCTTCGAACTTCACCGGCACCAACAATACCGTCTTGAGCTGGCCGGCCTCGCCGGGGTTGATCTACCATGTCCAATATAAGAATAATCTGACCGATACGATGTGGTTGGATGCGGGATTGACCATCTTCTTTGCGGGGAACCAGGCATACGTGATCGTGCCGGTGGACCAGGCCAGTAGATATTATCGGCTAGTGAGCCAGAATTAACGCGCTCAACTTTTTGTACTGAGCCGCTCAAATTCGGCCAGGGCCATGCCGACCACCTGGTCCATGTTGTAATAGCGATAGGTGGCGAGCCGGCCCACGAAGCTTACGTTTTTCTCGGCTTCAGCGCGTTTGTTATAACGATAGTAGAGCGCGCTCGCATCCAGCGCGGGGATGGGATAGTAGGCTTCGCGGCCCGGCGCATAATCCTGCGGATATTCGCGAACGATGGTCGTCACCGGGGCCTTCTGGCCGGTGGTATGTTTGATCTCCACGATGCGCGTGAAATCGTGGTCATTGGGATAATTCACCTGCATCGCCGGTTGATAAATTTCCTGTTCGAGCGTTTCCGGTTCAAACCGCAGTGAGCGATAGGGCAGGGCCCCGAAACAATGATCAAAATAATCGTCGATCGCCCCGGTGTAGATCATGTGCTTGAAAGTGACCTGCGGTATGACGCTGCGATAATCCGTGTTCAACAGAATAGTGATACCCGGTTGCGCGAGCATGCGCTCGAACATCTTTTTATATCCGTGTTTGGGCAGTGCCTGGAATTTATCGGAGAGATATCGGTCGTCGCGATTGGTGCGGATGGGGATGCGTCCGCACACGCTGGCATCGAGGTCGCGGGGATCCCGCTTCCATTGTTTGCGCGTGTAGTTCTTGAAAAACATTTCGTAGAGCTTCACGCCCACCTGCGAAATAATGACTTCTTCCGAGTTGCGCGGGCTGGCGATGGGCACGCGCCATGTTGCGAGGGTTTGTTCCATCTCTTCGGACGTGGATGACCGGCCGAGCAATTGCTCGAAGGTGTTCAGGTTGATGGGGAATTGCCAGAAGCGTCCATGTGTACGAGCAAGGATTTTGTATTCGACCGGATGCCACTCGGTGAACTGGCTGAGGTAATCTTTTACGCGGTCGGAATTGGTGCGAAAATAATGCGGGCCGTAGGTGTGGATCAGAATGCCGGCGCGGTCGGGTGCATCGTAAGCATTGCCGCCGATGTGGTTGCGGCGTTCCACCACGAGACACGTTTTGCCGCGTTGCGTGCTCAATCGTTCGGCCAGCACGCTGCCGGCGAAGCCTGCGCCCACAATCAGATAGTCAACGTTCCATGGCATGACCAACCGTTTGGTGCCCGAAACGACGGGGACAAGCAAGGATAAGCGTGAGCCTTAAAGAGTTTCGGAGCGCGAGCCGTCCCGGCCCGCAGCATGTTGCCGGTGTAAGGCTTCCGAAAGTTCCTAAGTCGAGCGTTTCGCCGAAGTGCTGCGGGCGGGAACCACCCGCGCTCCAAAGCAACGTGCAGACGCACTCTCGACTCAGGCGGCGATGATGTTCACGAGCTTCTTCTGCACCACAATGATTTTTTTGATGGTTTTGCCGGCGAGAAATGGCTGGGCTTTTTCGGCGGCTTTGGCGGCGGTCTCGATCTCGGCCTGAGTCGCGGTCGCGGAAATTTTGATGACGTCCCGCAACTTGCCATTCACCTGCACGGGAATCTCGATCTCGCTTTCGACGAGTAACGCCGGATCATACTTCGGCCATGGGGCGTAGGGCAGGGACGAAGCCTGCATGCCGAATGATCCATTGAGCCGCTCCCAGAGTTCCTCGGCGATGTGCGGGGCGAAGGGTTGGAGCAAAATCAAAAATTCGCGCAACACGGAGACCGGTTTGGTTTCCCAGGTGATGGCGTCGTTGGTGAAGACCATCATGGCGGAGATGGCGGTGTTGAAACGCATGCCGTCGAGGTCTTCCGTGACTTTCTTGATGCAGGCGTGGAGTGTCTTGAGTTGCGCGGGCGTAGGCTGCACGTCTTTGATGGCGGTGTTGAGCTTGATAAGCTTCAACAGCGCTTCGCTGGATATTGCAGTCGTTTCAGCCTGCTCGAAATCGGTTTCGCTTTGTTCGTCTACGAACAAACGCCAGACGCGGCCGAGAAAACGGTACACGCCCTCGACGCCTTTGGTGTTCCAGGGTTTCACCATCTCGAGCGGGCCCATGAACATTTCGTAAAGGCGGAACGCATCCGCACCGAATTCTTTGAGGACGTCATCCGGATTCACCACGTTGCCGCGTGACTTGGACATCTTCTGTCCGTCTTCGCCGAGTATGAGGCCCTGGTTGACGAGCTTGAAAAAGGGTTCGGGTGTGGAGACCTGGCCGAGGTCGAACAAAACTTTGTGCCAGAAACGGGCGTAGAGCAAATGCAAGACGGCGTGCTCGGTGCCGCCGACGTAAAGATCAACGCCGGGAGTTACAGGTTGAATGTTGAAGGTTGCAGGTTTTTGGGTGTCGTCCGACTTGTGACTTTCAACCTGCAACTTGCAACCGGCCGATCCCATCCAGTACGCCTCGGGTTCTTTGCCAACAAACGCGTTTGCATTTTTCGCGTCGAGATAACGGAGGTAATACCAACAGGAACCGGCCCATTGGGGCATGGTGTTGAGTTCGCGGGTGGAACCGTCGGGAAGATTTACCCAATCCTTCGCGCGGGCGAGCGGGGGCTGGCCTTCGGCGGTGGGTTTATAGTCATCGAGCGGCGGCGGAATGACGGGCAACGCGCTTTCCGGCAAGGCTTCGTGATAGAGATTTCCGTCCGCGCCGCGTTTCCAAACGATGGGGAAGGGCTCGCCCCAGTAACGCTGGCGGCTGAACAACCAATCACGGAGTTTGTAATTGATGGTCTTTTTGCCGAGGCCTTTGGACTCCAGCCACGTTGTGATCTTCTTTTTGGCTTCGGCGGTGGATAGGCCGGTGATGGAAATTTCCGGGCCGGTTGAATTGACCGCAGTGCCATCGTCAGTAAAACCCTGCCAATCAGTTTTGGGGTCGTTGGGTTGAACAACCTGGATGACTGGCAAATTAAACTTCTTCGCGAAATCAAAATCCCGCTCGTCATGTGCTGGAACCGCCATGATGGCACCGGTGCCGTAGCTGGCGAGGACGTAATCGGCGATCCAGATGGGAATCTTCTCGCCGTTGACGGGGTTGATGGCGTACGCGCCGGTGAAGACGCCGGATTTTTCCTTGGCGAGTTCGGTTCGTTCTAGGTCGGATTTGCGAGCCGTGCTTTCGCGATAGTTCTTAACCGCATTGCGTTGTTCTGCGGTAGTGATTTCATCCACGAGCCCGTGTTCAGGTGCCAGGACCATATAAGTTGCACCAAAGAGAGTGTCGGGCCTGGTAGTGAAGACTCGAATGTTCTCTCCCAAATCGGCAACCTCGAAATCTACTTCTGCGCCTTCACTGCGGCCGATCCAGTTTCGCTGCATTTGCTTGAGTGAGTCAGTCCAGTCAATCGTGTCGAGATCATTTAGCAGGCGCTCGGCGTAGGCGGTGATACGGAGCATCCATTGGCGCATGGGGCGGCGCACAACGGGAAATCCGCCGACTTCGCTTTTGCCGTCAATGACTTCTTCGTTGGCAAGCACGGTGCCGAGTTCGGGGCACCAGTTCACGGGGGCTTCGCTGATATAGGCGAGGCGTTTACAATCACGATAGGCGCGGCGGGTCGCTTCGCGCAATTTTTCCACAGCCCAATCAGGAAGTGCTGTTGAATGTTCGGCGCCGCTTTCCATTTCCTTCGGAAATTTTAACGTCTCAATCGGCTCGGCTTTGTTCGTCTCCGGGTTGAACCACGAATTGTAGAGCTTCAGGAAAATGGATTGCGTCCATTTAAAATAATCCACGTCGGTGGTGGCGAGTTCGCGGGTCCAGTCGTAGCTGAAGCCGAGGGATTTTATCTGGCGCTTGAAGGTGGCGATGTTCGCCTCGGTGGTCTTGCGCGGGTGCTGGCCGGTCTTGACGGCGTATTGCTCGGCGGGCAGGCCGAAGGAATCCCAACCCATCGGGTGCAGGACGTTGAATCCACTGGCGCGACGATAGCGCGAGAGTATGTCCGTGGCGGTGTAGCCTTCCGGGTGGCCGACGTGCAATCCCGCGCCGCTGGGGTAGGGGAACATGTCGAGGATGTAGAACTTGGCGGGCAACTGCGTGGCGGCCACCTTGCCGGAAAGGCCGTGACGTTGGGCGAAGGCGTGGTGCGCCGGGATGTCCTCGCCGGGGTTGAACGCGCGAAACGCCTGTTGTTCCTCCCACACGTGTTGCCACTTGGGCTCGATGAGATGAAACGGATATTGCCTGCGACTGCTTGCCATAGAGCCGGTGATTTTGGGGAAAGCAGGCGGCGCGGGCAATCCTTTAAACATACAGGCACTCCCGATTGGTGCATCTTGAGAGTGCTCTTAACCGGGGACTGGAAAGTCCCCGGAACCCGCCGACAGGAATGTCGGCGCTACGTAGCGCAGGCTTTCCAGCCTGCGGGTTCTGGCGACTTTCCAGTCGCCAGTTCGTCAGCCTGCCCGCCCTTCAATCAAGGACAGCGTCAAGCTGCACCCACTCCCGATTGCATCGGGACTTCGTCCAGCGACTGCGGGACTCAGCACCCAATGGAGGGGAAATGATGAAATCCGAAGGACGAATGGTGGAAAAGTGGAGCACGTTTTTGACAAAAGGGTTGGAATTCTTCAAACAAATTTGCGGAAGGCCGGATTTAGCAATGGTTTATGGCGATTAAAATATTTTTAAAAAATCATACCGACTTCGCGACGGTCCCGATTACAAGGTGATGGAGGCGTGGTAAAATCGCGGGATGACAAAGAATGTAGAAGTCAGAAGTCAGAATGTAGAAGGCCGATCCTCCTTCGCAATAGGATGTGTTGCCCAAATAGAAATTCCCCGTTTTAGAGCGAGGCCGATCCCCGGTCGCAGCAGGCCAACAGGGAAGAATCCTTCGCAATTTCTGCGACATACGTCAGCACTATGTGCCGCGAGCCGGGACGGCTCGGGTTCCTGGGTTTTGGGCAACACGCCCAATAGCTATGAAGGACAAGGGATGGTTGGGGCGGCTCCAAACCACGAGAAATCGAGGGGCATCGTGGAAAATCCAGTTAAAATCGTGCGTTATCGTGTTTCGTATCGTACCGGATTTCCTAAGGAATCGTGCATTATCGTGCAAAATCGTGGCAAAAATAAGGAATCCTTTTTTCCGGTGGGAATTTTGAACAAGAGGAAGCCGAGGACGAGGAGCCGTCTCCGAACGAGGACGGAGTTCCGACTGATTCCGACTGTTTTAAGATATTTTAAGGATAAATTCAGTGCCCCCATGAAATTTAAGATTGAAACCAGCCATGATCTCAAACCTGTCGGCAGAACGCCTGCGCTGCTGGAAAAGCGACCGATTCGGACTGATTCCGACCAATTCCGGGTAGTTTGCAGGGGGTATCCTAAAATGCTAACGCCTGATGACTAATGAGTGAAAATGTGCGGAAAGGATGATGAAGCATATGCGAAACATCCAACAACCAACAACCAACATCCAACAACCAATGAACATGGGACGAGGCCGGGTGTCAGTGGTTTATCATCCCTTGCCGATGGGGGCGGGATCGCGCACGCTAGGGTTAACCGAAACATGAAACAGTTCTTTTCGCGGAATATCAGCAACACGGGCCGGCTGGTGCGGTTCCTTATCGGATGTGTGTTCGTGGCCGCCGGGGTGTTTTTTTGCCATGAGGACCACAAAATACCGGCAGTGCTGCTCATCATCGGGGGTGGATTTGTGTGGTTCGAGGCGGTGCGGGGCTGGTGTGTGATGCGCGCCTGCGGGATAAAAACCAAATGGTGACCGAATTCGTCACTTGTTTTCGCGCCCCAAACGGCTAACTTTTGCGCGCCTTGCCATAATGGAAAAAACGCTGGTCATCGTGCCGACATACAATGAACGGGAAAATCTCCCGCGCATGGTGCAACGGCTGCTCTCGCTCCCCGTCGCTGTGGATATGCTCATCGTGGATGGCAATTCGCCCGATGGGACGGGCGCCATCGCGGATGAACTGGTCGCGAAACATCCGCAGATCCATGTGCTGCATCAGAAGGGGAAAAATGGACTAGGCCCCGCCTACCTCGCCGGTTTCAAATGGGCACTGGAACACGGTTTTGATTTCATCTTCGAGATGGATTCGGATTTCTCACACAATCCGGATGACATCCCGTTGTTCCTTGAGGCTGCGAAGAAAGAAAATGCGGACCTGGTGCTCGGTTCGCGTTACGTGGGGGGAATCCGCGTCATCAATTGGCCGTTGAAACGGCTTTTTTTGAGCCGGTTCGCCGGCAAGTACGTGAAGACCGTGACCGGCATGCCGTTCACGGACCCGACGGGCGGTTATAAATTGTTCCGGCGGCGCGCGCTGGAGGCGCTCAATTTTGATAAGATCCAATGTCGCGGTTACGGTTTCCAGATAGAGCTGACGAACAAGCTCTGGCGGCAGGGATTTAAAGTGGTGGAAGTGCCGATCATTTTCACGGAACGCACGTTTGGCCAGTCCAAGATGGCCGGTGGCATCATCAACGAAGCGTTCTGGCTGGTGTGGCGGTTGTGGTGGCAGAACGGGTTGCGCCGGTCGCCGCGCCAGAAAAATTGACTGCCCATCGCCCGGTATACTGGCTTTTCCAACCATTTAACCTCTATTTTAATCTGAACAGTTCTTGCTGCAAAACGTCCAAGCTATGGTAAGTTTTTGCCAATTTGAAACAAATGACGCGATATATCCGGGTTAAAGCCTCGCTGGGCCTGCTGTGTTTGGGATTTTTCCTTCCGCTGACTGCCGCCGAAACCAACACAACGGCGACGGCCACCAACTATCTGTTCACGCCGACCCGCGACCAGGCGAACATCGCGTTCGTCACGGCGCGCTTGATCGAGGCGCGCCACTACACGGCCCAGATGTTTGATACCTCGATATCGGAGAAGTTTTTTGATGAATATCTCCAATGGCTCGACCCGCAACGATTGCATTTCACGCAGGGCGACATGGATGAATTCGACCACTACCGCACGAATCTGGATGTGCTGACGATTGCGCGGCCGATGGGCGCGGACCTGACCCCGGCGTATCAGATCTACGCGCGTTTTATGCAACGCCTGGGCGAACGCGTCGATTACGTGGATGAGCAGTTGAAGAACGATAAGTTCAAATTTGATGCGGATGAACGCATGCTGCTGGACCGCAAAGATGCCGCGTATCCGGCAGACCTCGACGCCGCAAAAAAGCTATGGCTGCAGCGGTTGCGTTACGAGTATCTGAGCGAGAAAGTCGCGCACATCGAAGCGGAAAAGAAAAAGACAAATTCATTGGCAACTGCTGCTTTGAAGCCCGATAAAGCCTCGAAAACCAATTTTGTAGCCGACCCGAAGGCGCTGCAGGATTTGGGCAGCAAAAAATTGGAGCTGGCCACGGGAGGGGTATTGGCTACCAACGCCCCCCCGAAACCCATGGACCAGGAAATCGCGGAAATGCTGGCGCGGCGTTACCATCGCCAACTCCGTTACTTTCAGGACCAGGACAGTGATGATGTCCTGCAGAATTATCTCTCGTCCCTGGCGCGCGCCTATGACCCGCATTCGGAATATCTCGGCAAACCGGCGATGGATGAATTTGCCCGGCAGATGAACCTGGCGCTCTTTGGCATCGGCGCGGAACTGATGTCGTCGGAAGAAGATGGCATGTGCACCATCCATCAGCTGATGCCGGGCGGACCGGCGATCAAAAGCGGTAAATTGAAGGAATTGGACCGTATCGTGGCGGTAGCGCAAGGTGACCAGCCGCCGGTGGACGTCGTGGGCATGAGCATCACGAAGATCGTGCAGATGATCCGCGGAAACAAGGGCACCGAGGTGCGCCTGACCGTTTTACCGGCAGGGTCACAGGAGCGTCATATTGTGAGCCTGATCCGGGATGAGATTCCGCTGCCCGACCAGGCGGCGAAAGAAAAGCTCATCGAATTGCCGGCGCAGGGAAATCGCCAGGTAAAGATTGGCGTGATCGATGTGCCGTCGTTTTATGCGCCCGTGGACATGGGCAATGGCAACGTCTCAGCGGATGCCAAATACACTTCGCAAGACGTGGCAACGCTTTTAAAGAAGTTGAAAGAGGAACATACAGACGGCGTTATCCTGGATTTGCGACGCAACCCCGGTGGTTCACTGGAAGAAGCCATCAAACTTACCGGCTTGTTCATCAAAGACGGCCCGGTGGTGCAGGTGCGTGCCTCGGATGGCAGTTTGCAGGTGGATGAAGATAATGACCCCTCGATCGCGTATGACGGGCCGCTCATCGTGCTCACGAGCCGTTTTAGCGCGTCCGCCTCAGAGATCGTGGCCGGGGCGCTGCAGGATTATGGCCGGGCATTGATCGTTGGCAATGTCTCCACGCATGGCAAGGGCACGGTGCAAAATGTGACGCCACTGAATATGTTTATCCGCAACCGCGAATCCACGAACGACCCTGGTTATGTGAAGATCACGATCCGGAAGTTTTATCGCGCGAGCGGGGCGTCCACGCAGTTCAAAGGCGTGATGCCGGACATTGTTTTGCCTTCACCGTTGAATTACATGAAAAGCCTCGGGGAGGTTTCGTTGGATAATCCGTTGCCCTGGGATACGATTCCGAGCGTGAAATATGACGCGGTGAACATGGTTGAGCCGTATTTGCCCGAGTTGCTCAAGCGCTCCGCGCAACGTGTCAGCACCAACCAGGATTTTACGTACGTGCGCGAGGACATCGATCAGGTGCGTAAAAAACAGGATGACAAAACGGTGTCGCTCAACGAGAAGCAGGTGCTCAAGGAATTGGAAGAACAACAGGCGCGCGAGGCGGCTCGCGATAGGGAACGCGCCGCGCGCAAGAGCACCGGTGAGACAGTTTATGATATCAGCCTGAAACAGGCGGTTGAACCCGGATTGCCGCTGGCCGAAGGCAAAACCAATGTCGTTGCATCTACGGCGTCAGTCGGTTCCCTGGACGAAGACACTGAAGATACGACGAAACCGGCGTCCGTAGATGTCGATCTGGCTGAGAGTGAACGCATCATGGTGGATTACCTTTCGTTGCTGGCCAAAAGCAACCTCGCCGCCACGATAAAGAATTGAAGAAAGATGAGGCGTTGTTTGCTTTCAGTAGTTGCGCTGGTTGCGCTCATATCGGGCATGTTCACATCGCCCGCTCAAACGATGAATACGAATCAAACTCAATTGGCGACGTTCGGTGGTGGCTGTTTCTGGTGCACCGAGGCTGAGTTTCAAAAACTGCCCGGCATCAAATCCATCGTCAGCGGCTATGCCGGCGGCAGTGTGGAAGACCCAACGTATGAGCAGGTTTGCTCCGGCATGACCGGCCATGCGGAAGTCATCCAGGTTGAGTACGACCCGGCCAGGGTGTCGTACGAAAGATTGCTGCAGGTGTTTTGGTTCGCACACGACCCGACCACATTGAACCGGCAGGGCGCGGATGAAGGCACGCAATACCGTTCCATCATTTTGTACCGGACGGATGCGGAGAAAGCTGCGGCAGAAAAATCGAAGGCCGAGGCGCAGAAAAATTTCCGGTCCCCCATCGTGACGCAAATCGTACCGTTCAAGAAATTCTATCCCGCCGAAGATTATCACCAGAATTACTACAACTCGAATCCCAGCGCCGGTTATTGCCAGGTCGTCATCAAGCCGAAGGTGGAAAAGTTCGAGAAAGAATTGAAGAAGCCGGACAAGGATAAGTAAGACCACCGGGCTGCTTGACGGGGCGCAACGAATCCCGCAGCCTGCCCGCGTGCAAAACGACAAAGCCCGGCTCAACCCCCTGCCTTTGCTGGTTGTGGCGTTCTTTGGTCTGATCGTCGCCTTTCATCTGGGCAACGCATTGCTCGGCCGTTCGCTTTTCCGCGCGATCCACCTGGGCACCGCGCTCGAGTATTCGCACGGGCCGATCAACCTGCTCAAGCCGGTCATCGTCGGTTTCAACGCGACCGGCACGCCGACGGCGCAGGAATTGCCGATCTGGCAGGCAGTGGCAGGCCTGCTGTTCAGGCTCACACATTCGCAGTGGTATGGCTGGGCGAATGTGACGTCCTTGTTCTTTTTTGCGTTGGGCCTTTGGCCATTCTTCGCGCTCGCCAGACAATACATCGGCGAACGAGCGGCTTGGTGGTCCCTGGCATTTTTCCTGACCCAACCGCTGATTGTCATCATGGCAGGTGAGGCTTCGACCGACGGTTATTGCCTGATGACGACACTGTGGTTCCTGTATTGCGCGGAACGATTGATCCGCACTGGAAAATTGGTTTGGTGGCTGCCGACGGCATTATTGGCAGCACTCAGCGCGATCTCCAAGCTGCCCTTCTTCATGGCCGCCGGGTGGTGTAGCATATTCATCCTGACCAGCATCAATCTCCGGTCCTGGCGATCGTGGTTGTTGCTGGCTGGCGCGGGCATTTTCGCGGCGGGCGTGTTTGTCGCCTGGAAACATTACACCGACAACCTGGCAGCGCAGGCGGTGTATCCGTATCAGGAACTGCGGCCCGCTAAAAGCGCGAGCATGGCATTGTGGTATTTCGGGGACTTGCATTACCGGTTGAGCCCGGCAACATGGCTAAAAGGTGGCTGGCGCTTCCTGCATGCCACGATGGGAAGCCTGCCCACCGCAGCGCTGTTCCTGGCGGCTCTTTTCCAACGTGGCAACCGCATGTCCAAGCTCTGGCTGCTGGGCACGCTATTGACCACGCTGGTTTTCACACACCTCGTGCTGGTGCACTGGCATTATTATCTGATGTGCTGCCCGGCGGTGGCGATGCTGTGCGGCGTGACGCTGGCGCGCTGGGAGAAGTTTTGGACGCAGGAGATGCCGGTCACCTGGCTGCGCTATGGACTTACGGCATTGATCCTTGTCTTCTCGACGGTCGACGGCGTGATCGCAACGAAGATCTCCATCTACTACGACTTGTACCCAAAGCGCATGAGCGCGATCATCAGCGAACACACGGCACCGACCGATAAATTGGTTGTCTTCGGGGGTGATTGGGGTGGCGAAGAATTGTTCCGTGCTGGTCGCAATGGCTTTTACGTCTTCAACCTTGAATCGACCCCGGGTGATCCGTGCAAGGGGCTGACGGAACTGCTGAACAACCCGGATGACCTGCGCCGGTTGAAATCTCTCGGCTATAACAAGTTGGTGTTGATCAGCGAATCACCCGTTCGCTTCGCCGCCGTGGCGGTGAACCCGGGCAGCAACCGCCAGCGGCTGTTCTATCCGGAAAATGTCTCGCCAACGGTCGACGCGTGGCCGGTGGTCTATCATTCGGAAGACATCCTCATCAAAGATATCCCGTGACAACAAAAAACCGGCGACCCATTCGGATCGCCGGTTTGATTCTTAGGATTGGCTTAAATTCCCTTGCCGATCATGAACTTCACGAGGTCTGCCACGCGGCAGCTATAACCCCATTCGTTGTCATACCAGCTCACGAGCTTGAAGAAGCGCTTGTTTAATTCGATGCCGGAGCCGGCATCGAAGATGGACGAGGATTTGCAATGGATGAAATCACTGCTCACCACTTCGTCGGTCGTGTATTCCAGAATGCCTTTGAGATAGGTTTCGCTCGCCTTTTTCATGGCGGCGGAAATCTCGGCATAGCTGGTGTCCTTGACCGTTTTCACAGTCAGGTCAACGGCGGATACCGTCGGTGTGGGCACGCGGAACGCCATGCCGGTCAACTTGCCTTTTACTTCGGGGCAAACCAGCGCGACGGCCTTGGCCGCGCCAGTCGTGGACGGAATGATATTGATGGCTGCGCTGCGACCGCCCTTCCAATCCTTCTTGCTCGGGCCGTCCACCGTCTTTTGCGTGGCGGTGTAGCTGTGAATGGTCGTCATTAAACCTTCTTCGATGCCGAATCCTTCTTTCAAGAGAACATGCACAACCGGTGCGAGACAGTTCGTGGTGCAGCTCGCGTTGGAAACAATATTGTGCTTCGCGGCGTCGTACTTCTCATGGTTTACGCCCATGACAACGGTGATATCTTCGTTCTTCGCGGGGGCAGAAATGATGACCTTCTTGGCACCGGCAGTGATATGACCGTAGCAGGACTTCGGATTAGCCTTGTCGGCATCCGTGAACAGGCCGGTGGATTCGATGACGATCTCCACGCCGAGCGCCTTCCACGGCAATTCAGCAGGCGTGCGCGCGCTGACCACTTTGATTTCCTTGCCGTTCACGACCAGGACATCATCTTCAGTTTTTTCCGCCGCGGATTTCTTGGAACTCACCGTGCCGTGAAAACGACCCTGGGTGGAATCATATTTGAGCAGGTAAGCGAGGTTGTCCGCAGGGACGATGTCGCCGACGGCGACCACTTCCACATCTTTGCCGATGAGGCCTTGTTCAGCGATAGCACGAAACACGAGGCGTCCAATCCGTCCGAATCCATTGATAGCAATTTTAACAGGCATAGTTCGATTTCAGTTTCAGTTCAGTTCAAATCCGCGCCGAGCATGGTACCGCCAACTGCCGCACGGTCAACGCATAAGATATAGTAAAGCCCGACTGCCGCCGGTCAAATTCTGGGAATTTCTCCCCGTTTTTTGGCTCTACCTATAAAAACCGGTGTGTATTGTAATTGCCGGATACCGTGAGAAGAAATAACGTCCGTTCATAGGTTAATGTTATGAAAAAACTCTTTATCGGTGGAATCATTCTTTTTGTCCTCGCCGCCATCGTGCTGATCATCGTGATCGTCGCGGGCGGTAGTTACAACCGCTTGGTTAGCCTCTCTCAAGGGGTCGATAAACAATGGGCGCAGGTTGAGAATGTTTACCAGCGGCGCGCTGACCTGGTGCCTAACCTCGTCGCGACCGTCCAGGGCGCGGCCAATTTTGAGAAATCCACACTCACGGACATCGTCGAAGCCCGCGCTTCCGTCGGCAAAGTGACCATCAATGCGGACAAAGCACCAACCGACGCCGCGCAACTCGCGGAATTTGAGAAAGCCCAGGGCGCTCTGTCATCCGCCTTATCGCGGCTGCTGGTGGTTTCAGAGCAGTATCCTGACTTGAAGGCGACTGCGGGATTTCGTGATCTGCAGGCGCAATTGGAGGGAACCGAAAACCGTATCAGCGTGGAGCGCGGCCGGTTCAACGACGCGGTGCAGGCCTATGATACCGCTATCAAATCATTTCCCAACAATCTTTACGCAGGCATGTTTGGCTTCAAAGAGAAGCCCTACTTCACCGCGACCGCCGGTGCAGACAAACCGCCGCAGGTTCAGTTTGATTTTAACAAGCCCGCCGCCTCACCTGCACCGGCAAAACAATAATTCGTGAAACGATTTGCCTGTTTTTTAGTCGTCATTTGCGCCTGTTTGTGCGCAAAGGCGGAAGTCATTCCGCCTGCGCCCACGCAATATTTCAACGATTACGCCGGTGTTGTGTCATCTGCCACAGCTTCGAAACTGAACAGCACCCTGGAGGATTTTGAGCGCGCAACGTCCAGCCAGATCGTCGTAGCCATCTATCAAAAGATGGATTCTGAATCGTCCATCGAGGATTACACCGTGCGCGTGGCACAATCATGGAAGGTGGGACAAAAGGACAAAAATAACGGCGCTGTGTTGTTCGTTTTTATCCAGGACCGGAAGATGTTCATCCAGGTGGGCTACGGACTGGAAGGCGCGCTGCCCGACGCGCTGTGCAAGGACATCATTGAGGATGAGATTAAGCCACACTTAAAAAGTGGAGATTATGACGGCGGATTAACTGCAGGCGTCACTGCGATAATTGCTGCGACCAAAGGGGAATACAAAGGCACCGGCCATACGGTGTCGGATCAACTTCAACATCTGAAAGACATCGTTCCCTCACTCATCGGCCTTTTGGTTATCGGGTTGGTGCTTTATGGCTTTATCCGGGGCGGCAATTTCGGCCGGGGATTTTCATGTTGGACAATCGGCAGTGGAGGAAGCTCCGGCTGGGGCGGCGGATATTCAGGCGGTGGCGGGTTTGGAGGAGGCGGTGGTGGCGGGGGTGGATTTTCAGGCGGTGGCGGCAGCTTCGGCGGCGGCGGAGCGGGAGGGAGTTGGTAGTTATGAAACACCGCGAATTCCTCAACCAGATACGGAATGATGCTATCGTGACTGCGATTCGCGCCGCCGAGTCGAAAACCTCCGGTGAAATCCGCGTCTTCATTAGTAATAAGAAGATTGAAGACCCCGTCATTGCCGCGCAAAAGATTTTTGAAAAACTGGGTATGACCAAAACCTCCGAACGGAATGGCGTGTTGATCTTTGTTGCGCCGCGCCCGCAAAAGTTCGCCGTCATCGGCGATTCTGGCGTGCACAAACTTTGCGGCGAATCATTCTGGCAGGAGGTCGCCAACGAAATGACGGGCCATTTCCGGCGTTCAGAATTCACCCAGGGCATCATCCATGGCATTCACAAAGCCGGCGAGTTGTTGGCCAAACATTTCCCGCGTAAATCCACAGATACCAATCAGCTGCCGGATCGCGTTGAGCATGATTAAAAGTTTTAGTTCCCCTTCACATCCCACGCATCGCGCAGGCCGTCGCCCACAAAATTCAGCGCCAGCAGAGTCATGACCATCAGGCCGCCGGGAAAAACGATGAGCCACCAATAGATGCGGATGGGATTGATCTGTCCTGCGCCCTCGGCGATGAGTGAGCCCCAACTGGCCATCGGCGCCTGGATGCCCAGACCGAGGTAGCTCAGGAAACTTTCGTAAAGGATGATCGCTGGAATGGTGAGCGCAAGATACACGATCACCACACCGAGCACGTTTGGGATGATGTGCCGCGTCAGGATGCGCAACGGACTAGCCCCGAGCGCGCGACTGGCGTCCACGAATTGTCGCGACCGCAACGAGAGCACCTGCCCGCGAACGATGCGCGCCATCGTCAGCCACGACACCGCGCCCAACCCGACGAATAGTAATACAAGTCGCGCGGCTTTGGCCGGATTTTCAAAATGCAAGCGGCCCACGTGTAGGTGTCCTAGCCAGCTGTTTAATGACGGCTCGACGGCGCTCATCAGGACCATCGCAAAAATGATCGTGGGCATCGAGTAAAGCACGTCCACAAACCGCATCATGGCACCGTCCAGCCGCCCGCCCGCATAACCGGCGATTGCTCCCCATAAAACGCCGATGACCAGGCTGACCGTGGCGCCCACGATGCCTACGAGAAATGAGATTTGTGCGCCGTAACAGAGGCGCACGAGCAAATCACGGCCATGGGCGTCCGTGCCAAGTAGATGTGCCGCAGAAGGTGGTTGAAATTGGGAGTCCGAAAGATCTTCTGGCCCATATGCTGAGTAACGCGGATAGATCAGCACGAACGCCGCAAGGATCAACAAAAAGCAAGTGGCGACAATCGCCAACCGATGGCGCGTGAAGCGGTGCCATGCCTGCTGACGCAGGTCCAGAACAGTTTCGCCCGTGGACAATTCCCGTGTCTCGATCTTTTCTCCAAGATTTTCCAATGGATCATCCATATTTGATCCTTGGGTCGAGCCACGCGTGGATGGCATCCACGATGAGATTCAGGCCGAGCAACACCGCCGCGTACAAGAGTACCAGTCCCACCGTCATGGGATAATCGCGGTTATAGAGACTGTTTACGAGGAAAACACCGAGCCCCGGTAATTGGAAAACGCTTTCCACGATAAACGATCCGGTCAGCAGATCCGCCAGCATTGGTCCTGAATAAGAGATCACGGGAAGGATCGCCAGCCGCAGACCGTGCCGGAAAAGTAATTGTGTTTCGCTCAAACCCTTGGCGCGTGCAGCTGTGATAAATTCATTTTGCATCACGCTGAGCATGCCTTCGCGCATCAACCGCGCCACGCGACCGGAGTAATAGATTCCCAGCGCCACCACCGGCATCACCGCTGATACCGGCGATTCCCATAAGGCCACCGGCAATAGACGCAATTTAATGCCGAACACCAGGGCCAATAACGGGCCAATGACCAGCCCCGGCACGCACACGCTCAGCAGCGCAAGTAGATTTAGAAGCCGGTCCTGCCAACGTCCCCGTTTGGAGGCGGCGAAAAAGCCCAGCGGCAAACCGATTGCCATCGAAAAACAGAATGCAAGCAGGCCAATGGTCAGCGAGATGGGCAGTCCGGTCGCGATCAAATCCAGCACAGCATGATTGCGATAGCGCAGTGAGGCGTTGAAACCCGCCGGTGCATGATGCCATTCGCCCTTTTCATCGCGCTCCCACCAGGCGCCGATGTAACGCAGATATTGTTTCCAGACAGGTTCGTCGAGGTGATATCTCGCATTGATGTTCCGTTCAATCTCAGGTGAAGCCGGCTTGCGCTCATGATCAAACGGTCCTCCTTGGGGAAGCCTCACCAGCACAAACGCAATCATGCTAATCGCTATCAATAGCGGTATGGCAAAGGCGATTCTTTTTAAGAAATACATGGCTGCTACTTCTTCAACGGCCCTCGACTTATTCGGACCGCATTGAGCGGATGCACATCCAATATGTTCGGATAAATGCCACTGATTTTATTGGTGTCAAACAAGTTGAATCCGGCGTAAAAGTAAAGCGGCACGATGGGCACTTCCTCGGTGATCAGATATTTTTCAGCTTCCTGGAACAATTCCTCACGCTTCACTTTGTCGATCTGCATATTCGCGTCATGGATGAGCTGATCATAATGCGCGTCTTTGAAACCCGTACGGTTATTGCCGTCGTCGCTGGTGAACATGCCGAGAAATGTGTTCGCGTCGTTGTAATCGCCGATCCAGCTGGAACGACTTACCTCGTACTCCAGGTGCGATTGATTGGCATAGAGCACTTTTATTTCAACCGCCTGCAGGTCCATCTCAATGCCCAGGTTCTCACGCCACATCTGTTGCAATTCCACGGCGATCTTTTCGTGGATCTTCGCCGCGCCGCCCGCCGCCGCATTGAACATGTATTGGAAGCGCGGAAAGTTTTTACCTCCCGGATAGCCGGCCTCTGCTAATAGTTTTCGTGCCTGCTCAGGGTCATAACCTAAACCATGCGGCGGATGATAATTGGCCGTGCCGTCCGGCGTCAGATGGTCTGTGGGCAATTCGCCGGCCTTGGTGACGCGCCGGGTGAGGCGATCCCGATCGATCGCCATCGCCAGTGCCCGTCGCACCCGTGCATCATCGAACGGCTTGCGGGTGACATTGAAGCGGAAAAAATACGTGCCGAGATACGTGAACGTATGTGAATCCGGCCACTGTTTGATGACGTCAAATTGCTCAGTGGGCAACAGATCCTTGTCCCACACCACGTCGGCCTCGCCGGTCTCATAAAGATTGAGCGCCGTGGTGGCCGAACCTACCGGCAGGAAGTCCACCAATTCCACCTGCGTGTTCGTCGCATCCCAATAGCGCGGATTCTTTTTGAGCCGCACCTTGTCATTGAGCCGCCAGGAGACAAGCTCATAAGCACCGCTGGAGGGCAGGGGACGGGCCATTAGCCAACGGTCGCCATATTGCTCGATCGTCTGACGGGGGACGATTGCAAGCGTTTGGAACGCGCACAGGTCGAGGAAAAACGCCGTGGGATGGTTCAATTCCACTCGTAGCGTTTGTGCGTCCAATGCGTGAACGCCGACTAGATTTGGGTCTTTGATCTTACCGGCATTGAAGTCCTCTGCATTTTTTATATAGAACAGTTGGCCCGCATAATCACTGGCCGTCGCCGGGTCGAGCGCACGTATCCAGGAATACACAAAATCATTCGCCGTGATCGGTTCCCCCGTGGACCAAACTGCATTAGTGCGGATATGGAACGTGTAGGTCAATTCATCCGGCGCGATTTCCCATCGATCGGCCAGACTTGGTTCTGGCACTACGGTTTTGGCATTTAGCCGGGTGAGCCCTTCGAACAATGCGCTTACGATTCGCATCTCGGAGAGGCCGGTGATGATGGCCGGATCTAGCGATTCCGGTTCCGCGCCGTTGGCGATCACCAGGTCGGCGTACGGTTCTGAATTGAAGCAGCCGGTCAGCGTCGCGCAACCTGCAGCGCCGATAAGGATGATTATTGCCGCCCGAAAACTACGAAGCGCCCGCGACAGGTTTGTCGGGGCGCTGGTGGCGAAACTCATCGCAAATTACTGCGCAATCGGTGAATTCGTCACCGGCACTGTCAGCAGAAGGCTGTTCGTGTTCACCGCCGCTGGTGCGGCAGCTGGTTGCGGTGCGGTTTCCGCCGGCGCCGTGCGCGCAGGTGTACCCGACGAAGTTTCCACCTTACGGAGGAAATCTTTTCCCGAGCTCGGCTTTTGCATCACCGCGATCACTAACGCCAGGCCGAACAGGATTCCGATGGCGTATTTCGTGATCTTGGACAAAACAGTTCCCGATCCCGCGCCGAACAACGCATCCGCAGTTCCACCGCCGAACGCCATGCCAGCGCCGGCTTCTTTTTTCGGCAACTGCACGATGACCAGCATGATCAATAGAAAACAATCCGCCACCAATAAGGCAGTCAGAAGGCCAATAAAATAAACCATAATTTAAATCGAATTTTTGATAATATCCGCGAAACTGCGCACCTCCAGGGCCGCCCCGCCCACCAGGGCCCCATCCACATCCGGCTGGCTCATCAATTCGCGCGCATTCGCCGCTTTAACACTGCCACCATATTGGATTCTGACCCGCCGGGCAACTGTTTCGTCAAACATCTTTGCCACCTGCTTGCGGATGAACGCATGCGCATCCTGCGCCTGCTGCGTCGTCGCAGTCTTGCCCGTTCCGATGGCCCAGACCGGTTCATAAGCGATCACGGTTTCAACCATCTGTTCGGTGGTCAATCCCGCCAGGCTGCCGCGCACTTGCGCTTCCAAAACCTTTTCCATCTGGTTCGATTCCCGTTCCGCCAGCGTCTCGCCAACGCAAACGATGGGTTTGATTGCCGAAGCATGCGCCGCCGCCGCTTTCTTGGCGATGAGCGCGTCCGGTTCCTTCTGATATTGCCGGCGCTCGCTATGGCCCAGGATGACGTAACGCGTGTAAAATTCTTTCAACATACCCGCGCAGATCTCACCGGTGTACGCGCCGTAATTATGCTCGCTCATGTTCTGCGCGCCCAGGCGGATATTGGAATCCTGCACTGCCTTCGAGACGTCGGCCAGCGCTGTGAACGGCGGACACACCACGATGTCCACTTCGCGCACGTTGGCGACCTCAAGCTTCAGCGCATGGACGAGGGCAACCGCCTCCGCCACCGTCTTGTTCATCTTCCAGTTTCCCGCAATGATCAATTTTCGTTCTTTATTCATGATTCAATTCGTAATCGTCCTCGACCTTCGTCCTCCTCCTCGAATTTCGATTACGAGGACGACGACGAGAACGAGGAGGATAAATTATTTATCCGACAACGCCGCCACACCCGGCAACACCGCACCCTCCAAAAACTCCAGGCTCGCGCCGCCGCCGGTGCTCATAAAGGTCACCTTGTCGCCCATGCCGGCTTTGTTTAACGCCTTCACGCTGTCGCCGCCGCCGATGATGGTTTTGGCGCCATTATGTTGAGTCGCTTCCACCACGGCGCGCGCGACCGTGTTCGTGCCTTCAGCGAACCGTTTGTCTTCAAAAATTCCCATCGGGCCGTTCCATAACACCGTCTTGGCCTTCACCAGTTCTGCCGCAAATGCCTTCGCGGTTGCCGGACCTATGTCCACGCCTTCTTCCGCGTCCGGAATGTTGTCGGTCGCATTGACGTGCGGATTTTGCAGGTCGAGGATGTTGCGACCTTTCTTGTCCAACTTGTCCGTCTTCACCGGCGTTACGATGACGTTGTCCGTCGGCAACAGGAACTTCACGCCGCGCTTCTTCGCTTTTTCTAAAGCCGCCTTTGCCACGTCGGTCTTATCCGGTTCCACGAGTGATTTGCCCACCTTGAAACCTTGCGCCAGCTTAAATGTGTACGCCATTGCGCCACCGATCAAAATCGTGTCCGCTTTCTCCAACAAACGATCAATGACCTTGATCTTATCCGACACTTTCGCGCCGCCGAGGATGACCACAAATGGCCGCACCGGATGGTCCAGTTCATCACCGAGAAATTTCAATTCGCGTTCCATCAACAAACCTGCCGCCGCCTTGCCGCCGCGCTTGGTGACCAGCCGCGCCACGCCTTCGGTCGAGGCATGAGCCCGATGCGCCGAACCGAACGCATCGTTCACGTACAGATCCGCCACCTTCGCGAGCTTCTCGGCGAACGCCGGGTCATTCGCCTCTTCTTCGTTGTAATAGCGCACGTTCTCCAGCAACAACACATCGCCGTCCTTGAGTGCGCCCACGGTCTTTTCGACCTTTTCGCCGATGCAATCATCCACGAACGCCACCGGGCGATGCAGCATATCCGCCAGCCGCGCCGCCACCGGTCGCAACGACATGCTCGCCTCGCGCTTGCCCTTGGGACGGCCCATGTGCGCCGCCAGGATGGTTTTTGCGCCATGCTCGATCAGCAATTTAAGCGTTGGCAGGGTCTCCTTGATGCGCGTGTCATCGGTGATGACCATCTGGCCGTCTTTTTCTTCCATCGGCACGTTATAATCCACGCGCACAAAGACGCGTTTCCCGCGAACGTTCAAGTCACGAATAGTCAGTTTTGCCATAAGATAAATTCCCTTGGGCAAGGGAGCGAGAAGAGTAACTGGCCAAGCCGTTGAGTCAAAACCATTTCACACCCGTGGATTGGTGTCCCAGTGGAGCAAAATAAGGTTGGCCATCACGGTTTGAACAGCGCCGTCGTCTCCATCGTCTTCTTAGCTATGGTATGGATGCGATCCAGGCGGTCGCTTAACAAATCATGTAGCTCTGCCGGATTCGTGACCTTCGTGGCATCCGGTGGCGTGGAAAGGATATGCACCGCCTCGGCCACCTTGCTGTAGAGATTGAGCAATTCGGTACTCTGCCGGTCCTTTTGCTTCAAAGCTTCCCCCACCAGCGTGGCCACACTATCGGGACTCACCTTGCAACCCGCCAGGTCATCGCCATAGATCAACTGGAGAATCGCGTCAGCCGTCAGAGAAGCCAGTTTATCCGGTTTATCCGATTGCTCGTGTGCACTCATGCCCCCCAAAACTGCATGAACACCAAATAATTGCCACTAATTTTTCGAAAAACCTGCCACCCGGGTGGTACCCCATCAAACTACCCTGAATTGGTTGGAATTGGTGCACCCAGGTGTTCCGCAGACTTCTATCACCTTCGTCCCATCGGGGGTTTTGGCCTTTTCCGTTCTTGCCATTCGCCACTTGTCACGAGCTTGCCGCGTCCCACCTCGTTACTTCGCGGAATGATTCATCCTTTAGTAGGCTGGAGCTGGCTGGAGTTGCCTGTTTTTCCAGAATCCAAATTTGGACGCAATCCACTCAGCACCAATGGGTTGGGACAAAACTTCCCCGGAAGCCGCATTTTTGACTTTTCCTCGATTTTCTCATTTGGAGTTCCTGCAACTTTGCGTGCGCACGTCCACACCCGCCACTCATTTCACTGAGGTGATGATTCACCAACTTATATTTCAAAGATCAGACCCTTTACTTGCCGCGCCCTAGCGCAGCGAAGGCGGGTCGCGCCGAATCCTCGGCGTAGGCGGACCCGGTTTTACCACACCTTTCCCACCTTGTAATCGCGACCGTCGCGAAGTCAGTCACTTTTTTTAAAGATATTTTGTGCCCCGTAACCCATTGCCAAATAGAGACTTTTGTAGATTTTATTGAAGAGTTTCCCTCGTTTTGCCAAAAACGTGCTCCACTTTTCCACCATTCGTCATTCGGATTGCCCCTCGTCCTCGTTCTCGTCCTCGACCACCCTTTGTTCCGTCGTTTCTTTTTTGTTAATCCCGTTTTAACTTTCCCCCACCATTCGTCATTCGGATTTCGTCATTTTTACTGCGTCGCCAGCCCCACCTTGGTGATATCCAGCCGTTGCAGCACGTCCAGCACGCTGACCATGTGTTGATAATCCACCTCATCCGCGCCTTTCACCACCACGCGCAGGTCGGGGTCGGCGGACTTCATCGCCGTCAATTTTGTTTCCAACACGGCCACAGTCACGACCTCATCATTCAAAAACGTCTGCCCGTCGGCGGTGACGGAGATTTTGTTTATTTTCGGCTTCGGTTCGTTGGTCGGCGGCGGCGGTTTGCCGGAGGGCAGGGACATCTCCAGGTTATTCATCATCTGCGGCGTTGTGATGATGAAAATGACCAGCAGCACGAACACCAGGTCGAGCAGGGGCGTGATGTTCAATTCGGCCAGCGCGTGGCCGCTACCGTGACTGGATGTTTTTTTCAGACTCATTATTATGGTGTCTTAAATTGCCTTCCTAATCAGACCGCTGGCGCGGGACACATCCCTCACCCGCGGCTGTGCCGCACCCTCTCCCATTTCCTGGGCGAGGGCATTGCGGCAATTTAAGACACTGCGCATTTTATTGCATCACCGTTGCCGGGGTCTCCTGCACATCAAATCGCACTGTTACGCGCGAGGGGAAATTCGTCGGCGGCGGACGGTCCATCGATCTCACTGCCTGGATGGCCTGCCACACCGAATCGTCCCAGCGCTTGTTTCCTGAACTCAACTTCCACGCCGGGCTCGAAAGATTCCCTTGCTTGTCCACCGATATATCCACTTCCGCCACATAAGTATCATCAGCCATGTCGTCCGGCCGGTTCCAGCGGGACCGCAACGCGTATTCCACCGTGCCTTTGTAGATCTCCGACGGGTCGGACGTCGTCTCAACGCTTCGGCCGCCCTCGAAGTCGAACGACGGCAACGCCGTGGCCGCCGGCGCGGCCATCGGCGCTTCGTCCGGCGGAGGAGCGGCCATTGTTTTGGGCGCTTCCACCTTCGGCGCTTCCGCGAGTTTCGGCTGTTCCACCTTGGGCAGTTCTTCCTTCGGCTTTTCCGGCTCCTTGGGTTTCTCCGGCGGCTTCTCCTTCACCATCTCCACCGCGATCTTCTTTAGCTGTTTGCCGAGCAATCCCTGCCGCGCTGCGAAATACGCCAACGCCAGCACCAGGATGGCGTGGAACGCGAACGAGATCGCCAGGTTCACCCTGGATGAATTCCGCTTCTTCCGTGGTTGTGATTGCGGCAGCATGACTAGTATTTAAAATACGGACCGCGAGCCGTCCCGGCTCGCAGCACATCCACACGCGCATGGAGCATGGAAAGTTCAAGCGACGTCCCTTGCCGTCCCCTCGCCCCCAACGGGGGAGAGGGTAAGGGTGAGGAGGCAACAGACTGAGAGGACTGTTTAAACTGTCTTCCATCTGTTGGGTTCCCCGCCTTCACCTGCGCAAAAATCTTCGGTGCCTTGAATCGTGTATCGGAACAGCTCACTGGCGGACGGCTGTCCTCCGGCGCCGCGCATCCCCACGCCACCGTAGCGCAGGCTTTCCAGCCTACGGGTTCACGGGACATTCCTGTCCCGTGCTTTTTCCCGTAGCGGCGGGTCGGAAGACCGCCGCTGATATCCTTCATCTCGTCCTTAAATAATCTCGCCATAAAAATCTCACTTCGCCGGCTCCGTTGCCAGGTCCACCTTGCTCACATTCGCTCCCTGGCAAACGTCCAGCACCGCGCGGATATCTTTGTACTTCGCCTTGCCGTCCCCGCGGATGATCACATTCAGATCCGGGTCATCCGTGCGCAGGCCAATGAGTGTTGTTTGCAATTCGGCCAGGTTGACTTCCTTTTTGTTCATGAACAAATGCCCGTCACCTTCTACCGTGATGTAATTCGCTTTGCTCGGCGGTTCCTTCTCATGCTTGGAGGAGTTTGGCAGGCTCAGGTCGAGGTCGTTCACGATGGGTGTCGTGGTGATGATGAAGATCACCAGCAACACAAACGCCAGGTCCAGCAACGGAGTGATGTTCAACTCCGTCACCGAGCTGTGCGCAGTTTTCGAACACTTCTTCATGACACAGACGCCACCGTTTCCTGTCTCATCGCACCCGCCAGGCGGTCCACCAATGCTTCATTCGCTTCCTTGATCTCATCCGCTAACGGGCGATGGTCCACATACACGTGCTCGATCTGGTTCGCGTAGCGGCTCGCGAAACCGTCCAGCTCCTGCGTGATATGCCGGATGGTTGTGACCATGAAGTTGTAGGCGAACATGGCGGGAATCGCGACCAGCAGCCCCGTTACCGTCGCCACCAGCGCGGCGGCCACACCGGGCGCCATCGCCGTGAGGCTCGCTGAATGTTTCTCGGCGATGCCCGCAAACGTAGACATGACGCCCCACACGGTGCCCAGCAATCCGATAAATGGCCCGCCCGCCACGGCGGTGGACAGCACAATCATGCCTTTTTCCAGCCCCATCGCTTCCGCCGCCGCGGCTTCTTCGAGCACCACTTTCACCGCGTCGAACGATGCGGGGCTTATCTTTGCCTCCACCGAGCGCGCCAGCATCTCCGTGTTCGCATGCGCGCCGTTCAGGTCCTCCGGGGAGACGACCTTGACCGTTCTCGCCTGCACCGGATTATTCTTCAATTGAAAAGCCAGTTCGTCCGCGCCCCGGATGTAAAGCTGGTAGGCCGGCGCGCCGTCGAACTCCAGCGCTTTGCGCTGGATATCCAGCGGGTCGCGCGTCTCCGCGTACGCCGCCAAAAATTTCTTCGCCGCACCGCGGGCGATGAGCAATTGCCGGAACTTCGTGAGGATGATGGTCCAGCTAAACAGCGACAGGACCGCCAGTACGATGACGGTGATGATGCCCTCAGTCGTGGCATTCTTGATCGCGAACACCGCCGCGTTGTCCGCAAAAATAGGAGTGATGAATGTAGTCATTTTTTCGTTTAGGTTTTCTTGGGTAAAAGCACAGTCACGCGGCCCGTTTTGTTGATGGCCACGCCTTCTTTCTTTTCTTTCTTTTTGTCGTCGTCCGAGTCGTCGGTGGCCGCCACCGCCGCTTTGGGCGTGTCATCGTTGGCCGAGGCGGCGGTGCTCGTGGCATTCGCCGCCGTGCCCTGGGCGAGGCCGGTTTGTCCGCTGGTCGCCCCCGTGATCCCGTTATTGGATAAGAGCGAGGCATCCACGTTCGCCCCGCTCGCGTTCACGCCGCCGATGCCGATGATGCTGCCGGAGACCGACTCCCCGCCGCCGACGGTTGCGACGCCCTCGGACAGCGCGGTGACATTCACATTTTGCACCGCCGAGACGTTCAGATTGTCGCGCGCAAAAATCACCCCCACGATATCACCGGTGGCCTTCAGGGTCACCGTGTTGCCGATGACACCCGAGCCGCTCGCGTTGATATCGCGATGGGGAGATACTGTGCTGAAATAATCGAAATTATTGAGGCCCGATCCGTCTCCGGTCAGGGCGCTGGCAAGACCCATTTTGTTGCCGGTGACATTGAGAGTAATGACCTGACTCTCTGTGTCGGGCAGGCCCAGCAGAGTAAGCAAGAACGACCAAGCGTTAATGGAAGCCTGAATCTTAGCGCCATTAAGCAGAACGAGGCGGGCTGGATCAGTGGGTCCGGGCGGCGATTCTGCAAACAACTCGACGATAGGTTTCGCGGTCGTAGCATTCACTGCCTGACCGACTGTATTGTGCAGCTCATATCCGGCCAAAACATCCACGAACGCATCGGGATTGTTCACGTGATTGAGCGGCAACTGCACGATGCCGCCGGCGTTGGCATTTATGTCACCATTGGGCGCTTCCACCAAAATGCTGCCGACCTCAAACGTCGGGGCAGGGTAGCGGGCATCGCGGGCGGGGAAGGTCGTGGTGAGGATGCCGCTGCCCGGAATCGTCGGCGAGGCGATGAACACCTGATGGGTAATGGGATTTACGTAGTACGCCGTCAAATTCACGAAGCCCGTGCCGCCGCTGCCGGCATTCACGTCGCCGTTCAAAGATTCCACTGTCACGTTCCCGCCGTCATACGTAGCGATGCGCGACCCGTTCACATTGATATCGCCATTTGCGATCACCGAGACATCGCCCTGGCGCGTCGAAAAGATGCCCCGCGCTTGCAACGCCGTGACGGTAAACACGGATGAACCCACGTTGACGTCCCCGCCCACGTTGACGGCGATATTGCCGCCGTTCAACGACGCGATGGATGTAGAATACATATTGAGATCGCCCACCGTGTTCACCGTGATATCCGCGCCCTGGTTGAACTGGTTCGCCAGCGGATAGGCGGAGGAAACCTGGTAAAGTCCCACACCTTTGGATTGGACGCCTGGTGTCGTGCCCAGGTCGATATTGTTCGCGGACAGGTTGAACTTGCCGCCACCACCGATGTTGTAACCGAAGGCGCCGGAGGGGAGCGCGCCCAGTGAATTAAATTGTGCCAGTAACGCCTGCGCCGTGGCGTCATTGATCGTTGAGACTGTCGTGGTCAACGGAATCGTGTTGGGCCCCGGATCCTGCCATTGCGGCTTGCCATCCACGAACACCTGCACTTGCAGGTTTTTCAGCAAGGTCAAAACACTCGCCAGTGTCTGTCCCGGAATATTTTGATAGGTCAGGATGTGCGTCGCCGGGTCGTAAAAGAAGCTCGTGCTCAGCGTGACGCTGGAGATGAGGTTGCCGACCGCCCGGCCGAGTTCGGTCAGGTCGGGCGAGGCCCCGCCCACCACCGTGCTCAAATCTATCGAAGTGAATGCGCTGCGATTCAGGAGGTCGCCCGTCACGTTGATGCTCGTCACGTCGCTGGCGGAAAGGTTCATCCCCTGGAACGCGCAATTCAGCATGTTCCCGCCCACCGTTATCTGCGCTGCCTCCGGCGCCACCACCGCCACCAGCTTCATATCCCCGGAAATATTCAATGTGAGCGGCGTCTCACTGCCCAGGTGCACCGGCGTATCTGCATGGTCATTGATGCCAAAATTGCCGGTCGCCGTGTATTTATTGCGGCCGCTATCCGAGACCACGATGCTGAACAATTGTGGCGCGCCACTTTGGTTCGGCAGACCGCTGATCAACGATCCCCCGTCCGTCGTGTTGATGGTCAGGCTCCCCAGTGGTGACGGAAATAAAATCAATTGATTGAATGGGTTGTTATCCCCGCTCAACGCTATCCCGCCCGCCCCCGCCGCCAGGTTCAGGATGCCCGGATAAATCATCGGCACCTTCAGCGTATCGGCGCGGGGCAGGACGGATGCCGACGCTCCCAGCGCTATTTTGTTGCCCGCCGTCAGATTTACGTACGCGTCCGGCGCGTAATCGAAAAGATGTTTGAAGGACCCGCTGATATCGAAATCGCCGTTGGGATTGCGCACTTCCTGGAGGAAAATGTCGTGCGCGGAATTCACATTCCATCCGCCGCTGATCAAACTCAGGGCCAGCGCATTTTTACCGCTGTCAGTTCCCGCGTTGCCCGTCGTTCCCAGCACATAATGTCCAACGCCATCGGTCATCGGATTCCCATTGGCATCCATCTGCACGCCGGCATTGAGGCTGCCCGTACCATTGGCCACCAGGAAATGACCCGTCACATTCCCGCCCGCCACCACCGTCACATCCCCGTGCTCGCCGGACACATGACCATAAGCGCCCGAACCGGCCGTCGCGAAATCTGTGGCGCCGGACGGCGAGGACGAAAATTGGCTTCCATCATAGATATATCCGATCTTGCCGTTGCCCACGCTGATCGGCAGCACCGTCGTCACATTGCCGCCCGCTGTCAGGCTCAAATCGCCGCCGGCGCCCGTGCTGATGCCGCCCAGCCCGTTGTTCAGGTCATAAGACGCATCCAGTGAGCCGGCCGAATGAAAGACATATCCCTCCGCATCGGATCCCGTATCGATATTTCCCGAGAGCGCATGTGCCGTGATGCTCCCGCCACCCAGCGTGTGCACATAGCCGTTGTTCACCGTGATATCCTGCCCCGCCACCAGGTTAATGGCCCCGTCCTGCGTCTCCAATGAACCGCTGCCATTCAACGTGATATTTCCGGTGCCCGGGGTCACCTTGTCCGCCGCTGAAAAATCGCGTCCGGCCTGCAACGTCACCGCCCAACCGGATCCGCCCACGATGCCCGCTCCGTCGTTGATGTTGATGTCTCCTCCCGCTTCCAGCTTCAGCAAACTGCCCGGTGAAGAAATCCCCGTGCTCGCCACCAGGTCCCACAAGGTGTTGACGTTGATATCGAATTTTGCCTGCAGATCAATCTGCGAAAACCCCAGGAACGCTGAATTCACATTGATGTCCAATGAACTGCCGGGCGAATCATTCACGCCAATCGTGCCGGTGCCTGCGCTGTCGCCGCCGGAATCATCCAGCGTGATATAATCCGGGTCCAGCAACAGATGCCCGCCTACGCTGCCGTTCGCCGCGTGACCATCCACCACCGAATGGATGGCCGGCACGGATACCGCCGAAATTTCCACGGTGCCGCCGTTGCCGCCCTGGGCACCACCCGCCACTGAAATCTTTGAACCCACTGCGTCGGAAAATGTATGGTCCGATTTTATCGTGACCTGTCCCCCGGCGCTCGGTGTAGAATCATCGCCACTCGCCGAGATGACCGAATTCGCGCCCAGGTTCACCGAGTCGCTTGCCAACAGCTCGATCACGCCATTTTTGTTCTGGATGGAGTTCGCTTGGATGACGCCGTCCTGGTTCACCGTCTGCGCGTGCATCCAGATGGATCCCGCGTCCGCGACCAGCTTCCCATAATTATCCACCGAACCTTCCGGCAGGTTCACGCTCACGTTCAACCCGCGGCCATCCGGCCGGTCGGAGATCAAAACCTCTTTGCCCGCATATAGACCCAGCGTCCCATCCGGCGCGGTCAGCACGCCGTGGTTCTCTATTTTTTCCGCAATGAGAAATAGCTGTCCGCCCGAACCCGTCGTGATCTGCCCGTAATTCACGATGCTCGCTGCCGGCGGCGGCCCGCTGAATTCCCAGTTGCCGCCCGTACCCGGATCGGACATGGGCGAGGACGTCGTGGCGACAAATCCCGCTGCCTTCACCACCGAATTCGGTCCAAAATAAAATCCTGATGAATTCATCAGCACCACCACGCCATTCGCGTTGAGATGCCCGAAGATCTGCGATGGGTTCGGATCGTTGATGTGGTTCCAGACGATGGACGCCGCGTTGGGCTGGTGAAAGGTCGTCGTTTCGCCCACGCCGATGTTGAACGATTGCCAGTTGAGAAAGGCGTTCTGCGAAGTGGTGATATTCAGTTGCGAGCCGTTTTGCGTCGCGGAGGCGCTCCCGCTCGACACCGTCATCCCGTGCGGATTCGCGTTCGCATCAAAAGTCATTCCCAGCGCCAGGGTGACTGCCGCGCTCCCGCACAAAGCGTTGCGCAACGGCAAGAAATTGAAACCGACGGATGTGTTTGGGCTTTTCATGATGACACTCAACCTCACGGTAAATTAAATGACAAATCCGGCAGCCTTGCGGCGGTTTGGTTACAAGTCCGTGACATTCCCGTGCCTGTTTAAAATTGAATACCAAGGCTGAAAGACACCTCGGGAGAACCGGCCGCAACGCCGGCTGTGCTCATGAGCGGCCAGGCCACGGTGACGCGGGCATCGAAATTATCCGCAATGCCCAACATGCCGCCAAAACCTGTGCTGGCGAGCCGTATCCGGCCGACACCGGGCTGTCCTCCCAATGTGTAGGCTTCGCCGTAATCAAAAAATGTCCACGCGCGCGCCCACAGCGCCTCCGTATGCACGCTGTCCGTGAAATTTCCCAGGTTCCAGAAGGGGGTGCGCGGCTCGATGGTGACATGCCATCCGGAATCTCCGTAGACCTCGCCTTCGTGATAACCGCGCACACTGGATATGCCGCCCAATGCGAATTGTTCATTGCTGAACAACGGGCCATCGGCCCATTGCCCATTCGCGCGCAACATCACGGTCCAATCCTTGTAGATCTTCTGCTCGCGGCTCAATCCGCCGGTCACGGTCACATAATGCGGGCGCAGGCGGGTGGAGGCGGTAATGTTGGTGCCCACCGAACTTGCGTTGGAGGGAAATTTGTCCGTGATGAATCCGGCCGGGTTGAAGTTTGCCCCCACGTTATAGATCGTCGTGCCCAGCTTATCCACGATGGCGCCGTTCAAACCGATATTGAAAGGTATGTAGTCGAGTTCTGAGTTTTGAACCGGTTGTCCCGTGGGAAAGTTGTTAACGATGGTGGAAACCGATCCGTCCGAGTTGGTGATGGAACTGGTGGTGATGAAATTGTTGGTGTTATAGCCCACCAGTTGGTAGCGCTTAAAATCCACGCCGATGGAAAAAGTGCTGCTGACGGTTTTGATCTGCGGCAAAGGCAGTGATAGACGCAATCCCGCGCCTTCGTTCAAGGTGATGTTCTGGCCGGTATCCTGGGTATCGATCGTGATCAGGGGCGTGCTCACCACATTTCTCCTGGGACCGAAGATCACGCCGGTGTCATTGACGGAGCGGCTCGCATAGGCGTTCAGTTCTGGCTGGCCGGTATCGGGTGGCAGGTTGAATTTATGGGTGGCCTCGTTATAGCCGAAGGCGAGCTGGTCGTTGTCGATCTGGTTCTGCAACGAACCGGGATGACTCAACGGCATCCGGTAATACGCGCTGTAGTTCACGATAAGCGGGCTGTCAAAGGGTGCCACCTGATAGATCGGGTTGTCGGAAAAGGCCTCTGGCGTGAAGCCATATTGGAACCCTACCTGGTGGTCGCGGCCCCACAGATTGTCGTATTGCGCATTGAAATTAACCCGTAGATCCGGCGTGCCTGGTGTGGATTGATTATTCACTTCCAGCCGGGCATGCAGCGGAAAACGGTCCTTCACCCGCAGGGTCAGCGCGCTGGTGCCCGGCAATGGCCCGGGGCCCACGGTCGGGTAGATCTGCCGGTCCCGGCTCTGGTTCGCGTCGTCCAGTTCGCGCTGAAAGACGAACGAATTGAGCATGATGTTCGTTTTGATGTCCGGCAGCGCGCGCCGGATGTTTGCCTCGCTGTAATGATGGTTGTTGACGATGTTGATAGCCACCAGCGGCGCTTCCTTCACACGCACCTTCACCGTGGCGTTGGTGAGTTGTTGCTGGGGCAGGGTGACCGCCACCGTCATGTAGCCGCGTTCGCGATAATCCGTCTGCAACGCGTTCAATGTTTTCACGATGAGCTCGAAGGACACGTTCGTTCCCGTGCCGGTCTTCATGATGCTATCGATCTCCGATTGCTTCAGCAGTGTGTTCCCCTGCACGTCATACTGGTCTACCGTAAAGGTCTGCACCGGCGCATTCGTGTCCGCAGGTTTGGCGGGCGCATTGGTCTGGCCGAAGCCGGGGAACACGAGGAACAAAACCCCGAGCGTCACCAGCAACGTGGTCAGGCGTCCCGCGCGCCGCGGACGTTCCGGCACAGTCTTTCGGCTATGCTGCCGCCATTGGCCCGGCGTCATCCCGAAATATTTCTTGAACGAACTGTTGAACAACCCCAGGTGGTGATAACCGCTCTCATAAGCCACATTGATGATCTTGTCGTCCGAATCTGTGAGCAATTGCTTCGCCCGTTGCAGCCGCAGTTCCGTCTGCCGCTTGCGCAGCGGAGTGCCGAATTCCTCGCGGAACAGCCGGCGGAAATGCCGCTCGCTGCACCCCAGTTGCCGGGCCAGTTCTTCGAGCGTGCGCGTGCATAATTCGGCCGTGGGCACCTGGCCGATCAATTGCCGGAACCGCTCGCGCAGCGACGTGTTGTAGTTCGATTCGTTGGGTGTAGAGCGCATGAGAGTGACGACGGCATCCGCCCAGAGTTCAAGGCACCGGCAGCGCACCGGCAATGAACCCTGCATGGACACCTCGGCGAGTTCGGAAAATTTTTGCGCCAGCGGTTCTCCCGCCGGGAAGGCAAACACCGTCGGTGATCCTTTTCCCCCTGCGCTTTCCAGTTGCTGCCATTCCATCACCGTGAGCAACCCGCCGAGCAGCTCCGGTTGGATGAAAAAATATTGCAATTTGAGCGACCCGATGGCGCTGGCACGAATGACGCCGTTGCTCTTGGGCGGTGCCACCAGCACGTCCCCCGCATCCAGTTCGCGCGCGGCCACTTCGTGTTGCAGCCAGTAACCGCTGCCTTCCGCCACCCGCACAATCGTCCAGCCGCCCGTGCTCGGAAATTTCTCGGTGGCCGGCAGCAGAGTGAATTCCTGTAACATCAGGTGGCGTTCGACGGTCATCGCCGTGCAGATTGGGGACGCTATGTGTCAGTCCGGTGGCAGTCGTGCTACGATTCGGAAAATCGTTTTTCACAATTTAAACATTTCTTGCTCAGGCCGTGTCCCGCCCGCGTTGTTCCTTTTTAATCATCGGTTCGGAAAAACAAACGACCGGCGCAATCGCTTACGCCGGTCGTTTGTGTTAACCCAACTGAATCTTAGAACGGTGCGATGAGACCGCCAACACTGCCGCGGTTCGCTTTCATATCGCTCAAACGGATGGCCGTAGCGCCCGTGGGCTTGCTCAATTCAATCTCATTCTCGATGCTGCCCGCGAGCGGTGTGCCGCCGTTGATCAAAGTCTGCGCATTGAACACGCCCAGGAAGCTGCCCGGCGTAGACTGGTCGCCCAATTGCGTCTTATTGATGTTCTGGTCGTTGGCCGCAACCGTGCCCGGGTCAATCGGGTGAACGAGTACTTCGTTGCCCCAGAGCGGATAGTAGCCCAGCGTGATGGGCGAGTAGTCGTTGGTGCCAGAAGCGTTGCCATGGAGGCCTATGCCAGCGGCGGTGGGCCAGAAGCCGTTGAAGCTGACGACCTGGCTCCAGTTGGCGCCCACGCCTTTGGCGTCCGACATGGACAACATGGCGATGGCCTGGTTGGCCACGTTGTTGTTGTTAAGGGAATTCTTGATGTCACCGCCGGCGACATAACCAAAACCCCAATTCAGGTTTGCGTTGCCCAAACCGGCTGAACCAACCACGCCGTGGGGCGAGGCGCCAAAGGGGTTGTTGGCCAACACCGTGGGGGTGTAGAAGAAATTATTGGTGAAATCGTAGATGTAGACGCCGACGGGGTCGGTGTAGAGATAGTACTCACCAGCGGTTTCGCAGCGGCGGGTGCCGGAATCTTTGGTGCGTTGCATGAGATACACGAAGGTGTTGGTATCGGTCGTTTTGTACGACCAGGCACTGAGCGGAATGCGACCGGCCGGGATGCCGTATTCAAGCTGTTCCCAACTCACATTGGAAATAGTGGTCACGGCGCCGGACGCGGCCGTTGATTTGCAGATGACGAAAGGCTGCACACAGACGTTTTCTTCCACGTAGTTGTCGCCCAGCGGGAAGGGGGAGGCCGCAGAGGAGGAATCGGAAAACCCGATCGTCGGGCTGTTCGTTGTATAAGCACTGGTGAGTCCGCCCGGAGTACCGGTCGCCAGCGGGAAGATGAGCTTGGTGCTGGCTGCCGTCGTTTGGATGCCCTGGATGGAACCGGTGAAGAGACCGTGAATGATCAGAGTATTGCCGCTGATGTTGGTCAAGCCCGTGATCGGCGTTCCCGTCATCGCCCAGGCGGCGGTAGTGGAGCTGAAACCGGAGTCCGCGCCGCCATGCGCGGCATCACCGTAGAAGACGTTAGGGGCGCCGCCGACATACAGCTTTTGGCAGGCCGTATACACGTTCCCACGGAAAGCCGTGGAACCCGTGATATACACATCAACGGTCGTCGCCGCCATGAGGGAGGAAGCGCCCATCAGGCCGAGCGCCAGGTTGAGGAGCAGTGTTTTTTTCATATTATTTATTTTTAGTTGTGAGTGATATTGTTGATTGTTATTTCAAAAAATTCTGCAGGTTGTCATTGGGGTGTGGTGATGATGTAAAACTTCATGGTGTCAGTGGTCGTATCGGTTGTGGTGCGGATGGAAGAATCGCCCGAGCCAAGCGTGGAAACCGCCGGCCAGTTGGTTTTGGCTCCGCTGGAAACCAAATTGTTCGTTGAGCGGAGAGTGTAGGTGCCATATTGGCCTGAGGTATAATTAATGGTGTTTATGTTTCCGTGGCGGCTGATCGATTTGATGCTGGGCACCGTGCTGGGGTACGCCACGTAAGACATGGAGCCATTGGTCGAAAGTTCAAAAAAGCCGAGATAGGTTCCCGCCACGATACCGCCCGTCGGCGTCATCTGGTAAAAATCAGCCCGCGCATTGACGTTGGCCTTCGTGAAATTGGCCGCGGTCGTGAATTCCGGGTTGCCGCGGAACGTGCCGTTGAACGCGCTGCCAAAGGAGCCGTTCATCGCGTCTTTGTAGCTTTCGCCGGTCGTGTAATCTCCACTGGATGCCGTCCCGTCCGCTTCGACCACCGCCGTGGATGTATTCGGGCTGCTGCCCTCGCCCGGCGGCACATACGCCGCTTCGTCCACTGCGCCGAGGGGAATCGTCCCGATACGACCGGCAGTGATCGCCTGCAAAGAGCTTGAACCGGCCTGCCACGGTGTCGACTGGACACTAAATGAATTCCGGGCCCGGGTCGCATACAAGGTGTTATCGCTGGTGTAGGTGAAGGCTGACCAGCTCACTGAGTTCGTGCTCACGTAATGCAGCATGTCGCTGGTGTAAGCAGTGATTGCAATCCTTTGGCCTTGGGCCAGGCCGGTGAAGTTGCCGATCGGTCCGGCATCCACCACCAGGTCATTGGCGCCGCCGTTGCGGAAGCATATCAATACATCACCGGTGGCATAACTTGTTAAGTCGCCCGCCATGAGTTCGCTCGCGGCAAATCCGGCGAGCAAGGCTATTAGTCCGATTGTTTTGTTTGGCATATGATTGGTTTTTAAATTCTTTCTGTTCAGATTGGTTTCCGTCCCAGCCCCAAAATCTTAAAGGGCCCGCCATAAAATGCCTTTCACTAACCGGCCAACCACACACAGTTTATTGCCGGAAATTTTTCCGTTCTAAAAATGCGGGAACGCCTTTCAAGTGCGCTGGTTTCGCAGTCGGCTTCGACTCCAACGGGTAGAACCGCCCGGTTTGTTGCCTAAACGTGACACGTTTGCCGAAGCGGGGGACGACCGCGGAATAATTAGGTCGTCAAGGGTCAAATATGAGTCGTCACTCAATTGTAACATTCGCGACATACGCCCGTAACCTAAAGGACGCAATCTGCACCCAGAGACGGTCACCAACTCAACAAAACATGAAAAAACACGGATGGTTTGCGGCAGTGATGGCAGGGCTGGCTATGCTCCTGGCGTATGGTTCCTACGCTCAAACAACCGATGCTCTTTTGGATAAACTCGTCCAAAAGGGTATTTTGACCGTCCAGGAGGCCAAAGACCTCCGGGGCGAGAGTGACAAGGGGTTTTCTACTGCTATCGATTCCAAATTGGGTTTGCCGGACTGGGTCACCGCCCTGAAGTTGAATGGCGACCTCCGCATGCGTTATGAAATGTTCAACAGCCCCAATAAAGCTTTTGTGGAACGCGACCGTGTCCGCTATCGGCTGCGCTTTGGTTTCACCGCAGAGTTGATCGATGACTTCGAAGTCGGTTTCCGCTTCTCCTCTGGCGATCCCTCCGGCAGTTTCGGCGGCAGCCCGCTCTCGGCCAACTCCACTTTTCAGGATAACGGTTCCCGGAAAATGCTCTACATCGACGAAGCCTATATAAAATGGTCGCCGTTCAAAGGCCCCAATTTCACCGGCAGCTATACCATCGGCAAACAGGAAAATCCCTTCATGGTGTCCGAACTCGTGTTTGATCCCGATTACATGCCCGAAGGTTTTGGAACGCGCATGGGATATGCGTTCAACGATAAACAAGCCGTGAAATTCAATGGCGGCATCTTCATGCTCGATGAATTGTCCGATACCACCAAAGACCCGATGCTGCTCGGCGCCCAGATGCGCTGGGATGCAAAATGGGGACAAAGACTCCAGACCTCGTTCGGCGTCGCCGGCCTCATGATCATGGACAGCGAAAACCTCACCAACTCGCTCGTGCCGAATGTGAACCGCGGCAACACCCTGAATTTCGACGGCACACCCAGATATAAATTCCAGGATTGGACGGTGGACGGCTCGATCATCTATTATCTGGATAGCGCACCGCTTTACGCCGGCAAGTTCCCCATCCGCCTGTCGGCAGACTATATCCAGAACGCGGCAGCTCCGCATTCCGCCGGCAATTACGGTTATTCTGTCACCGCCGCCCTCGGCAAAGCTGGCAAGAGAAATACCTGGGAGCTCAGCTACAGCTATCGATATCTCGGCGCGAACGCCTGGTGGGAGGAATTGGAAGATGACGATTTCGGCGCCTTCTACGCCGGCGCGAACACCCCGCCCAATTCCGGGATGAACATCGGTTACGGCAGCGGCACCAACGTGCGCGGCCACATCGGCAAATTCGCTTATTCGCCTACGGATTTCCTGACCTTCTCGGTCAAAGTATTTATCACGGACCTGATCAACACCTTTCCCGCCTCCTTCCCGGCCACGTCCGACCAGAGTGACATGACCCGTGTGCAGGTGGACGCGATGTGGGTGTTTTAAGGGGCCAGATGGAAAGCGGATTTGAATGAATGCGACCATCCGAGACCTCCTGTTAACAGCAGGCCTCATTGCAGCGATGAACGCTCCGATGCATGCCGGGAATATCGTAGTCAAAGGGTCGGACTCTCTGGTAACGCTTTCGCTGCAATGGGCCCAGGGGTATATGGACAGTAATTCTGTGACTAAAATCCGCGTGACTGGCGGCGGTTCGGATGACGGTTTCTCTGCTTTACAAACCGGCTCCGCGCAACTTTGCGATAGTTCGCGCAAGATCAAGACGACGGAGATCGCTGATTGCCGGGTTGCGTTTGGCCAGCGTCCAACCGAATACAAAGTCGCCATTGAAGTCGTTTCGGTTTATGTCAATGCGCAGAATCCGATCAAGGAAATGTCCCTGGAACAACTCGCCGATATTTTCAGCGGCAAAGCTAAGAGCTGGAAGGAATTTGGCGGTTCAGACACGCCCATCACCGTTTACAGCCGCGAAAATAGTTCCAGCTCCTTTGAGTTCTTCCAGGGCCGGGTGCTCAAGGGAGACCAGTTTGCGATCAGCGCGCAAACGATGCCGGGCGCGGCGGCGTTGATGTCGGCGGTCGCAAAAGATCGCAGTGGCATCGGCTTTAGTGATACGGCGGATGGCCGGGGCGTCCGGGCGCTTTTGGTGAAACCGGATGGTGCAACCCCCGGAGTGGCGCCGACCGATGAAAATATTCGGGCCCAAAAATATCCGCTCTGGCGCTACCTCTATGTCTACGTGAATCCGGTCAAGGACAACGGAGAGATTGCCAGCTATGTGTCCTGGATGCGGGGAGATGAAGGCCAAAAAAGCGTGCAGGAAGCCGGATTCTATCCATTGCCGGAAAACCTCCGGAAATGATGGAACCGTTGAAATTTTAGGAAATCAAAAAGCAAACATATGAAAATAACCAATCGGTTCGCATTACTGGTCAGTTCGTTGCTGATCTTGTCAGCGTGTTCACGGGAGGCGGTAACGCCGCCCGCCGCCACGGCCGCGGAGACGATCATCAACGGAGCCGGCTCATCCTTTGATAATCCGGCTTTCACCAAATGGTTCGCGGTCTATGGTGCGGCCAATCCTGGCGTTCATTTCAATTACCAATCTGTTGGTTCAGGCGCCGGGCAACAACAGTTGCTCAAACAAACCGTGGACTTCGGCGCGTCCGACGCCCCCATGAGCGACGACAATCTGGCCAAAGCGCCGGGCAAAATATTGCATATCCCGGTCGTGGCCGGCGGCGTGGCCATCATCTACAACCTGCCTGGCGATCCCAAGGTCAAGCTGGATGGTGACGCCCTTGCCAATATTTATATGGGCAACATTAAGAACTGGAACGACCCCAAGCTCGCCGCACTCAATCCCGGTGTGACCCTCCCTGACCTCGCCATCATGGTGGTACATCGTTCAGATGGCAGCGGCACCAGCTTCATCTTCACCGATTATTTGAGCAGCGTGAATGAAGCCTGGGGCGGCACCGTCGGCAAAGGCACATCCGTGAAATGGCCCATCGGCATTGGCATGGGTGCCAAAGGCAGCGAAGGTGTCTCGGGACAGGTCAAACAGGTTCCCGGCGCCATCGGCTATGCGGAACTGGCCTACGCCAACCAGAACAAGATCCCTTATGCCGACATGAAGAACTCCACTGGCAATTTCATTTCACCCACGCCGGATTCCGTCAGCGCTGCGCTCGCCACGGCGAAGATCCCGGAGGACTTCCGTTTCTCCATGGTCAATGCGCCCGGCGAAAAGGCTTATCCCATCTCCGGTGCCAGCTGGATTCTTGTTTATCAAAAACAAAAAGACACCAAAACGCAAAAAATCCTGACCGACTTTTTGAAGTGGGCCATCACCGAAGGGCAGAAGATCAGTCCTACCTTGGACTACGCGCCTTTGCCGGATAATGTTCAGAAACGCGAGCTGGAATTGATAGACACAATCAAGTAATTACATCGTTGGATCCCGTTGTTCAAATGGGACAAGGATGAAGAGCGACCGGTTCCTCCCGCTCTTCGTCCTTTTGGTTTTGTCGGACTGTGATGCTATGGCGGAAAAGGAAGATAAATCAGGTGAGCGCGGGCTGAAGACCTTCAGCGGGCCTCACTATGCCGATCGCCTGTTCAAGTGGCTGACGCTGCTGATGGCGCTTTCCGTGTTTCTGCTCATCGGTCTCATCGGGTGGGAGCTTGCCCAGGGGGCCGGTCCGGCCATGCGACAATTTGGCTGGCGATTTTTGACCAGTAGTGACTGGAATCCACCCGAAGAACAATTTGGCGCGCTTCCATTCATCTTCGGTACCGTGGTCTCTGCTATCATTGCCTTGCTTATCGCCGTGCCCATCAGCATCGCCACGGCGGTTTATCTCACCGAACTTGCCCCGCGCTGGTTGCGCCAGCCGCTGACCATGTTCATCGAATTGCTCGCGGCTGTGCCGAGCGTCATCCTCGGCCTTTGGGGAATTTTCGTGATGATTCCCTGGCTGCGCGACCATTTGTATCCCGGCATCCAGAAGGTCTTCGGGTTCCTGCCGTTGTTTCAGGGATCCATCTCTGGTTATGGTATGTTAACGGGGGGAATCATCATTGCCATCATGATCATTCCCATCATCACCTCCGTTTCACGCGAGATATTGCGGTCCGTGCCGGGCTTGCAACGCGAGGCGGCCTATGCGTTGGGAGCGACCCGTTGGGAGGTGACCCGCATCGCCGTGCTGAGTTACGCCAGGAAAGGTTTGTTTGGGGCCGTCATCCTTGGGCTGGGGCGCGCCCTGGGCGAAACCATGGCGGTAACCATGGTCATCGGCAACGCGCCGCAGATCTCCAAATCTCTGTTTGCCCCGGGCTACACCCTGGCGAGCGTTGTGGCCAATGAATTCAGCGAAGCCACATCGGACATGCATCTGAGTGCTCTTTTTGAACTCGGGCTGGTCCTGCTCGGCGTCACGGTGTTGGTCAACATCATTGCGCAAATCCTCCTGAAAACCTTCGCCGGGCCGGGAGTGAAACCACAGCATTGAACATGATGTCTGTCACCAACCATAAATGGCGCAAGGCCAAGAATAATTTCATGCAAAGCCTGACGTTTGCGTGTGCCATCCTGGTCGTGCTGCCCCTTGTCTTGGTGTTCTATCACCTGGTCGTTTCCGGCATCGGCGCCATCAATTGGAATTTCTTCACGCAGCTTCCCAAGCCTACGGGTGAACTGGGCGGCGGCATGGCCAACGCCATCGTAGGCACTTTTATTTTGCTCGGCATCGCGGCATGCATCGGCGTGCCGATCGGTGTGCTGGGCGGAGTTTACCTGGCGGAATATGGTTCAAAATTGAACTGGTGGGTCCGTTTTGCCGCCGACGTAGTAAATGGGGTGCCTTCCATCACCTGGGGCATGGTGGTTTTTGCCCTGTTGGTCGTGCCTTTGCCTGAACCCTTTCGTGGGACCACCAGCGCCTTCGACCCTCAAACCGGTGTGCTGACCGTACTGGACCGGAGTGGTGAATCGCACGATTTCACCGTGAACGACAGCACCAGATTACATCTAGGAGGCGATGGTAAAGTGAATTCATTGCCCAAGGGGACGGATGTCATCGTCAAATTTCATCGTGGTGCCGGTGGCGTGTCTGTGGCCGATTCCGTCGGTTCAGCGGGTTTATGGCGGGTATTCATGACCAACCTCCTTCATCTCCATAATTCAGTTTCCGGATTCTCCGCGCTGGCGGGCGGCCTGGTATTGGGATTGATGATGATTCCGCTCGTGATGCGCACCACTGAGGAGGTGTTGCACCTCGTGCCCACCGGTTATCGCGAGGCCGCGCTGGCGTTGGGCATCTCTAAATCGCGCATGATTGTCCAGATCGTCATCCGCACCGCGCTCAAAGGCATTGTCACCGGCGTATTGCTGGCGCTCGCACGCGTGGCCGGTGAAACTGCGCCGCTGTTGTTCACCGCCTTTGGCAACCAGGGCTGGATGTATAAAGTGACCGACCCCGTCGCTGCCTTGCCTTTGCAGATATTTTCCTACGCTATTTCACCTTACGGCGACTGGAACCGCCAGGCGTGGGCTGGTGCATTGGTGTTGCTCACCATGGTCCTGGTGATCAATATCGGTGTGCGCGTGATGACACGGGATCGATTCCAGGCCAAAGGATGACCAATTTAATGACCCAGGGCGAATCAACTAGAACATCGGCCGCACCGGCGGAAAATATTTCATCGCCGGGCCGTGGCAATCCTTCGCGTGGCCCCGCGCTTGCCGTCAAAAACCTCTCGGTTTTTTTTGGCACGCATCAGGTCATCAAGGATGTTTCGATCGATGTCAAAGCGTGTTCGGTCACCGCCATCATTGGGCCCAGCGGTTGTGGAAAATCCACGTTCCTCCGGTCGCTCAATCGCATGCACGAACTGGTTCCGGAAGCGCGCATGACGGGCGAGATCCGGTTGTTTGGCGAAGATATTTATGCGCGAAATATCGAACCGGTCATCGTGCGCCGGCGCGTCGGCATGGTCTTTCAGAAATCCAACCCCTTCCCGACCATGTCCATTCAGGACAACGTTACGGTCGGTCTCAGGCTCAACGGCATTCGTGACCGTTCCACGCTGGTCGAGCGCACCGAACAATCCCTGCGCAGTGCGGCCCTGTGGGAGGAAGTGAAGGACCGTTTGCACAAGCCCGCGATCAGTCTTTCCGGCGGACAACAGCAACGGCTTTGCATCGCCCGCGCCCTGGCTGTGCGGCCGGAGATCATTTTGATGGATGAACCGGCTTCGGCGCTGGACCCCATCGCGACCTCGCGCATCGAGGATTTGATTCTGGAATTGAAAAAGGAATTCACCATCGTCATTGTCACGCACAACATGCAACAGGCCGCGCGCATCTCGGATGACACGGCGTTCTTTTACCTGGGCGAACTGGTGGAATACAATGCGACGAAAAAGATCTTCACCAGCCCGTCGCAGAAACGCACGGAAGATTACGTGACCGGCAGGTTTGGCTGAACCAAGTTGATATATGGAACACTTCGAAATGGACCTGGACGCGCTAAAACAAAAACTGCTCGCCATGGCGGGCCACGCCGAGAACGCGGTGAACCGCGCCATCGAAGCGCTCACCACGCGCAACTACGACCTCGCCATCCAGGTGAAGCAGGATGATGAGATCATCGACCGTTTCGAGGTGGAGGTGGACGACCTCGCCATCCAATTGCTCGCCAAAGCTCCCCTTGCCAGCGACCTGCGTTTTGTGACTGTGGCCATGAAGATTTCGCAGAACCTCGAGCGGGTAGGGGATGAAGCCAGCAAGATCGCCAAGCGCGCGCGTGACCTGACCAAAGAACCGCCCTTGAAGATAAATCTGGAGCTGCCTCGCATGTCGACGCTGGCGCTCACTCACTTGAAGGCCGCACTCGATGCGTTTGTGCACCGCGATTCTGCTGCCGCGCGCGCCTTGGTGCCACGCGACAAAGAAGTGGATCTGCTCAACAAACAGATCAATCAGGCGCTCACCGAGCACATGATGGAAAATCGCGACAGCATCCCGCGTTGCCTCAATCTGATGGTGGTTTCCCGCAGCCTGGAACGAATCGCCGACCACGCCAAGAACGTCGCCGAGGAGGTCGTCTACCTATGCGAAGCGCAGGACATCCGGCACACAGGAAAGGCGTCCACGCCGGCAGCTTAAGGTAGTCCCACTCGCTCTAAACAAAATTGCCACATGGTCATCGCCGGTTCGCCGGGCGGCAGCGGGTCATGCCAGACACCGTCGAAGTTAAACAATACCAGGGTATATCACTACTGTCCGGTTAAGTTTCGTCAAATGTGCATGCGAGCATTGTGTTCATTAGCTGATTCACGTGTATGAACTGTGATCGATTTGAATTTCAGCGTGCATCCAACACCACAGTTTGCCCCGAAGATTGTGTGATAATGTTCTGCCTTAGCTCTTAACCGGATAGTAGTGAGGGTATATATAAATTTAGAAACTACCCGCATTGAAGTCGCACAATGCGGGTAGTTTATTCAAATATAAGCGATTTGTCCAGACCAATCATCTGAGGTGGCTTGCTTGTTTAAATCTGTGGTGAAGCGACGTGACAGCCGCGATTCGTAGGGAGAACTTTTAAGATTTCACTTGTTTTCCCGGATGGGCCGCGCGATAGTCATTTCGTTATTTGACGAAATGACTATATGCGCGAATTCATGAACATCACGCGGGCGCTGTCGGACCCCAACCGGGTGCGCATCCTGCTGGCGTTGCGCGGGCGGGAGCTGTGTGTCTGCCAGATCACGGAACTGTTCGGCTTCGCGCCTTCTACCATCTCCAAACATCTTTCCATCCTGCATGAGGCGGGACTCGTCGCCGGTCGCAAAGCGGAACGTTGGATGTATTACCGGCTGCCGGAGAAAGCCGCCTCCCGTTCTGCGGAGGGCGCGCTGCATTGGGTGCATAAGTCGGTCGCCGGTACGGATGAAGCCGCGGCTGATGCGAAAAAATTAAAACAGATTTTGAAGACCGACCTCGCGGAGATCTGCCGGCGGCAGAAATGTTAGAGCCAGTGAGCACTGCCAGCCTGACCACGCCGACGGTCGTCGCGAAGAACATGTCGTTCCTGGACCGCTACCTCACGGTCTGGATTTTTGCCGCCATGGGTCTTGGCGTGGTGCTCGGTCATTTTGTGATCGCGAATCCTATAGGGTTCTTCGCCCCCATGACCGTGGGAACGACTAACCTGCCCATCGCCATCGGACTGATCCTCATGATGTACCCGCCGCTGGCGAAAGTGAAATACTCCCAATTGCCCAGGGTTTTCGCCGATACCCGCATCCTCACACTTTCCCTCGTGCAGAACTGGATCGTCGGCCCGGCGTTGATGTTTTTGCTAGCGATCGTTTTCCTGCACGACAAGCCCGATTACATGGTGGGACTCATCCTGGTAGGCATTGCCCGCTGCATTGCGATGGTGCTGGTGTGGAACCAACTTGCGAAGGGCAGTAATGAATACGCGGCCGGGCTCGTCGCGCTGAACAGCATCGCACAAATTTTGTTCTACAGCTTTTACGCGTGGCTGTTCATCACGGTGTTGCCTCCACACTTCGGCCTGAAGGGGGTGGTGGTGCCGGTGCGGATGATCGAGATTTTTTGGAGCGTGATGATCTATTTGGGCATCCCGTTCACGGCGGGCGTGCTGAGCCGGGTGATCCTCGTGCCGCTCAAAGGCGAGGACTGGTATGAGCGTGTGTTCATCCCGCGCATCTCACCCATCACGCTGACCGCATTGCTCTTTACCATCGTGGTGATGTTCACGTTCAAGGGTGATGCGATCGTGCAACTGCCGTTTGACGTGTTGCGCATCGCCATTCCGCTCGTGCTCTACTTTGTCATCATGTTTCTCGTGAGCTTTGTGATGGCGAAACGGCTGGGCGCGGATTACCCGCGCTCCGCCACGGTCGCGTTCACCTCGGCCGGCAATAATTTTGAACTCGCCATCGCCGTGGCGATTTCGGTCTTCGGCCTTGGCTCGGGGGTGGCGTTCGCCGCTGTCGTCGGACCGCTGATCGAAGTGCCGGCGTTGATCGGGCTTGTCCACGTCGCCTTTTGGTTCCGTCGCCGCTATATTTTACAAACTCAACCATGAAACTAACCATTCTGATCCTCTGCACCGGTAACTCCTGCCGCAGCCACATGGCGGAAGGTTTTTTGCGCGCGGCAGCGGGCGACCGGGTGAACGTACAGAGCGCCGGCTCGAAGCCCGCCGGTCACGTACATCCCGTGGCCATCCAAGTGATGGCCGAAGTGGGCATCGATATTTCCAGTCACCGCTCGAAGCATTTGAGCGAGTTTCTTGATCAACCGGTCCAGACCGTTATCACTGTTTGCGGCAATGCCGATGCCGCGTGCCCCATTTTCCCCGGGCAACTCAACCGGCACCACTGGCCATTCGATGATCCGGCCAGGGCGACTGGGAGTGATGCCGAAATTCTCGCGTGCTTTCGCCGGGTGCGTGATGAGATGCGCCGCG